>Ga0105107_10000011_pt1 | contig 96618 bp, 87 predicted proteins | sample PPLLaktember2015_6_FD_79335 | JGI IMG/M metagenome (GOLD analysis project Ga0105107, IMG submission 79335) | Freshwater sediment microbial communities from Prairie Pothole Lake near Jamestown, North Dakota, USA - PPLs Lake P8 Core (1) Depth... | ecosystem: Environmental > Aquatic > Freshwater >...
GCGTCAGCGCGGCGTCAGCGCGGCGTCAGCGCGACGTCAGCGCGGGCGGGGCGCGAGGGGCGCGAGCAGCTCGGACGGCGCCCGCGGCGCGAGACGCCCGACGAAGTGGCGGAACGCTTCGAGCGTGAGGCGCGCGTCTTCGAGCGCGCGGTGCGGCACCGGACCGTCGACCAATCCCGCTGTCGTGGCGGCCTGTCTCAGGGAAAGGCTCGACGGCGTCTCGCCCGCGACCAGCGACCAGACGTAGTACAGCGTCGCGAGATCGATCACGTGATAGTCGAACGGGTACGGCAGCCCGCAGCTTCGATAGCCGCGCTCGAGGAACTGCACGTCCATGCGCACGTTCTGTCCGGCGGGCAGCACGATGCGGCCCTTCGGCTGGAGCGCGCTGAGCTCCGTCAGCGCCTGGCGCAGCGGCACGGCGTCCTTCCAGAGGATGGGGTCGTAGCCGTGGATCGCCGCGGCCTCGGGCGTGATCCGCTCCGCGCGCGCCTGCACCTTCCACTCCGCGCTCGAGATCTCCGCCAGGCGGTCGTCGGTCACGATCGCCGCGATCTCGGTGATGTCGTGGAGCTCGGGATCGAGCCCGCCGAACTCGCAGTCGATGAACGCCAGCGCGAAGGGAGAGGGCAGGGCGGCCTCCGGCAGGGCCCGGCGTGGAGGGATGGTGCTCCCAACGGGAGTCGAACCCGTGTTTTGGCCTTGAGAGGGCCACGTCCTAGGCCACTAGACGATGGGAGCGCGGGGCCGGAAACGGAGCGGCAAAGTAACCGTCGCGGCTCCGGCCTGTCAACGCTTAGGCCCGAACACGACCGTCTCCACCACCGGTGACGGTTTTCGGCGGGCCGAGCGCCGTGATTCGTCACTTCTCGGGTGTACCGAGGCGGCCTTTCCACGCACTGGGCGCGACGGGCTCCACGAGCCTGCGGCTCAGGTTCGGCCGCCTGCCTGCCGATCCAGGAACACGCAGCGGAACCCCTGGCACGGGCGTTGCTTTGTACCGCGGCAAGGACGGTCCGAGCGCGTGTCGTCCCGATCGATCGGGAGTCCGCCTCCGAGGCGGGCCAGGACGACACGGCGAAGCGGCGGCGGGGCAGAGTGCCCCGGCGAGGTTTCGGCGAGCGCCCGGAAGTTGAAAGGAACCGAAATGACCAAGATCAACAAGCGGCACGGCGGCTTCACGCTGATCGAGCTGATGATCGTGGTCGCGATCATCGGCATTCTGGCCGCGATCGCGATCCCGAACTTCCTGCGCTTCCAGCTGCGCAGCAAGACGGGTGAGGCGAAGACCAACCTCGCCGCCATCCGGACGGCCGAGGAAGGCTACTTCGCGGAGTACAACCAGTTCGTCGCTGCGGCCCGCGCGCCGGGTGGCGCGCTCGGTACGCAGAAGCGCACCTGGACGGCTCCGGCCGACTTCGAGCAGCTCGGCTGGGCGCCCGAGGGCGAGGTGTTCTTCGACTACGCCGTTGAGGCTCCGGCTGGTGCGGACTTCTCGGTGGGCGCCGAGGGCGACCTCGATGGCGACGCCACCACGTCGGACTTCGGGTACATCCACCCGGCGACGCTCGCGGGCCCCGGTCTGGTTCCGCCGATCAGCAGCTGCGTTGCGACCGGCGTGTACAACCCGGCGACGTCCGGCCCCGACCTCCTCAACACGGTGGGTCCGTGCGAGGCGGCCGACGGTCAGAACGAGTTCTAGTCGACCCGAAGGGGCCGGGCGCGAGCCCGGCCCCTTCACCTTGCCGCCCGAACGGCACCGACCCACGAGGAGAGAGCGATGCTGGCCCGGAAGCGCCACTCCGGCTTCACGCTGATCGAAATGATGATCACCACGGCGATCATCGGCATCCTCGCTGCGATCGCGGTCCCGAGCTTCGCCATGTTCCAGGCGCGCTCCCGCCGCAGCGAGTCCTACACGAATCTGAGCGCCATCGGTCGCACCGAGGACGCGTACTACGCCGAGTCCGGCACCTTCGTCAGCACGACGACGTCGTGGCCCGGTACCTCCTGGACGAAGGAGTCCTGGACCGCCGCCTCCGAGGCCGAGTTCGGCCCGATCGGCTGGCGGCCCGAAGGCGCCGTCTACTACGACTACGCGGTGAACGCCTGCACCACCAGCAGCTTCACGGCGTCGGCCTACGGTGACGTCGACTCCGACGGTGTGGTGGCCTTCGTGCTGCTCGCCCGCCCCGACGGCGCGGGTGGCGACTGCCCGGAGCTGCTCTTCGGGGTGCCCCCTGTCGGCGGCGGCGGGCCGGTCCACAACCAGCCCCTCACTTGGCCCGAGCTCGCCGCGAGCGGGAAGTACTGATCGCTCGACCCGCGCGCGCAGGCGCGCAGGCGGCGCTCGAGACGAACCGGGGGGGACGTCTTGATCTCTCGACGCAGCGGCCTCTGGGTCGCGTGGCTCGGCGCCGTGGCGGTCACCGCCACGGCGCACGCCTACATCCCGATCCCGCGCGCGAAGGACCTCGACGTGCGCTTCGTGCCGAAGCCCGAGCTCGCGCGTGGCGCCGCCTTCGGCTTCGACGCTGTCGTGGCCGACGCCCACTGGATCCAGGCCGTGCAGATCGTGGGCGGCGAGAACGGCCGCGACCCGAGCGTCCACGGGCCGCTGCTCGCGCGCCTCGTGGACGTCACCACCAGCCTCGATCCCTTCGTCGACCATCCGTATCGCTTCGCGGCGGTGTGGCTGATCGATTCCGTCGAGAGCGTGCGCGCCGCGAACCGCATCCTGGAGCGCGGCATCGCCTACCACCCGCGCGACTGGCGCAACCGCTTCCACCTCGCCTTCAACCAGTTCTTCTACCTCCAGGACCAGGCTGCGGCCGCGGAGACGCTCGAGCCGGCGGTGCAGCTGCCGGGTGCGCCGCGCTACCTCGGCCGGCTCGCCGCGCGCCTGCGTTCGCAGACCGCGGGCATCGACGCCTCGGCAGCGTTCCTGCAGGAGATGGTGCGCAACGCGCCCGACGGCTACGCGAAGGCCGAGTACGAGAAGGCCCTCGACGAGATCGAGACCGAGCGCCGCGCGCGCCTGCTCGACCAGGCGCGCGAGGCGTACCGCCAGCGCACCGGGCGCGACGTCGCGCGGGTGGAGGAGCTGGCGGAGGGGCCCGACGCGGTGCTGCGCGCGCTCCCGCCCGAGCCCCACGGATGGGAGTGGGTCTTCGACGAGGAGGGCCGCGTGGTGTCGAGCTATCTCGGCAAGCGCTACCAGGCGCACGTCCATCCGGTGTGGAACGAGAAGCAGCGGGAATGGCGCGCGAAGCTCGACGCCGAGCGGAAGGGGGATGCGCGGTGACGGAAGCGCGCGACGTGGTCACGGTCGACGGGCTCGAGAAGGATTTCCGTGTCGGTCTGCTCGGGCGCCGGAAGCCGGCGCTCGCAGGCATCTCCTTCCGGGTGCGCAGCGGCGAGATCTTCGGCTTCGTCGGCCCGAACGGCGCGGGCAAGACCACCACCTTGAAGGTGCTGATGGGGCTGATCCGCCCGAGCGCCGGGCATGCGACGATCCTCGGGCACGGGGTCGGGGAGAGCGCGTTCCGCCGCCAGATCGGCTTCCTGCCGGAGAACCCGTACTTCTACGAGTTCCTGACCGGCCGCGAGATCCTGCGCTTCTACGCGCGTCTCTCGGGCGTACCGCGCGGCGAGGTCGAGCGCCGCGCCGCGCTGCTGCTCGACTGGGTGGGCCTCTCCCACGCCGCGGACGCGCGCCTGCGCACCTACTCGAAGGGCATGCTGCAGCGCACGGGCATCGCCCAGGCGCTCGTGCACGACCCGCAGGTCGTGTTCCTCGACGAGCCGATGAGCGGTCTCGACCCGATCGGCCGCAAGGAGATCCGGGATCTCGTGCTGCGCCTGCGGGAAGAGGGCAAGACGGTGTTCATGAACACCCACATCCTGTCGGACGTGGAGTCGGTCTGCGACCGTGTCGCGATCATCGTGAAGGGGCGCATCCGCTACGAGGGCGCGACCCACGACTTCCTCGACGACGGCGAGTCCGAATGCGATCTGGTGCTGCGGTCGCTGCCGGCCGAGCTGGGCGCGCGCTTCTCCGAGGCGGGCTTCGTGCGGCGTGGGCTCGGCGATCGCGTCGAGCTGCGCGTCCACGAGAAGGAGGTCGCGGACGTGCTGCAGGCATGCCTCACGGCCGGCGCGCGCGTGGTCGCGGTGACGCCGCATCGGCGCTCGCTCGAAGAGATCTTCCTCTCGGCGGTCGCCGCGCCCGACGCCGCGCCGACGTCGCAGGCCGGTCGCGCCGGCGAGGGTCATCGATGAACGCGCTGCGCTCCATCCTCACGATCGCGGGCAACACGGTGCGCGAGGCGATCCGCAGCCGCGTGCTCTACACGCTGCTCTTCTTCGCGCTGCTCCTGATCGCGACCGGCAGCCTGCTCTCGACGCTCTCCTACGTCGAGCGCGAGCGCATCCTGCAGGACGTCGGGCTCGCGGCGATCCGGATCTTCGGCGTGGCGATCGCGATCTTCGTGGGCATCGGCCTGATCCATCGCGAGGTCGACCGGCGCACGATCTACACGATCCTGTCGAAGCCTATCTCGCGCACGCAGTTCCTCGTCGGCAAGTACCTGGGCCTCGTGGCGACGCTCTGGCTGCAGCTCGCGATCATGGGCGCCGCCTTCGCGGCGGTGAGCTGGCTCTCGGGCGCGCGCTTCGACGCCGGGCACCTGGCCGCGCTGCTGCTCGCGGGCGCGGAGCTCGCGGTGATCGTCGGCGTTGCCACGCTCTTCTCCTCGTTCACGACGCCGATGCTGGCGTCGCTCTTCACCACCGGGCTGTGGGCGATCGGCCATCTCTCGCGCGACCTGCGCGAGCTCGGCCTGCAATCCGAGGACGCCGTCTTCCGCGGGCTCGCTCAGACGATCCACCGCGTGCTGCCGGACCTCTCGGCCTTCGACCTGACGTCGCAGGCCGTGCACGGCCTGCCGATCGCGGCGAGCGACGTCTGGCTGCCCCTCGCCTACGCGACGGGATGGGTCGTAATCCTGCTCGCGACCGCGTCGATCGTGTTCGAACGCCGCGACTTCCGATGAGGGCGATCGCGGCCGCTGCTACGGTGCGCGCATGACGCCGGAGCTCCCGACGGTCTTCGTGCTGGGCGGCGCGCTCGCCTTCGGTCTGGTCGTGGGCTCGTTCCTGAACGTCGTCATCCATCGCCTGCCGCGCGGCGAGTCGATCGTGCATCCGCCCTCGCGCTGCCCGTCCTGCGGTCGCGCCGTGCGGCCCTACGAGAACGTGCCCGTCCTCTCCTGGCTGGCGCTGCGCGGCCGCTGCGCGGGCTGCAAGACGCGGATCTCGGCGCGCTACCCCGCGATCGAGCTGGTGACCGGCGCGCTCTTCGCGTGCATCGCCTGGCAGATCGGCCTGCGTCCCATGCTGCCGGTCTGGTGCGGCTTCGCGGCGCTGCTCGTCGCAGCGGCGGCGATCGACGCCGAGCACCGGATCATCCCCGACGAGCTCTCGCTCGGCGGGCTCGCCGTCGGCCTCGCGCTGGTGCCGCTGGTGCAGCACCTCGAGGGCGCGCCGCTGCGCGACGCCTTCCTCCACGCGGGCGCCGGGGCGCTCCTCGGCGGCGGCCTGCTCTGGATCGTCGGCTTCGCCCATGCGCGGCTCTCGACCGCCCTCGGGCGCAGCTTCGAGCATTGGCCCGGCGATGGCGCAGCGCTGCCGAAGCCCGGCGAGCTCGACTACTGGGTCTGGTTTCCGGGCCTCGGCTTCGGTGACGTGAAGCTCCTCGCCATGATCGGCGCGTTCCTGGGACCCGTCGGCGTGATCGAGACGATCGTGTTCTCGTCGCTGATCGGCCTCGTGCTGGGCCTCGTGCTCGGCGTCCTGCTCCGGCGCTGGAACGTGCCCTTCGGCTTCGGACCGGCCCTGGCCCTCGGCGCCCTCGCGGTGGTGCTGCTGCCGCATCCGTCCTTCCTGCCCTGATCTCGTGCCCCGATCTCGTGCACGGCGCGGTCGCTCGCTAGCGTCGGTGGCATGACGAGCGCCGCCTCACCGACGAACGACGAGCAGATCCAGTACTGGAACGAGTCCGCGGGCCCGACCTGGGTCGCCGCCCAGGACGCCCTCGACGCCCTGATCGGCGGGTTCGGCGAGCGCGCCCTCGCGCGCGCGGCCGCGCGCCCCGGCGAGCGCGTGCTCGACGTCGGCTGCGGCTGCGGTGCGACGAGCCTCGCCCTCGCACGCGCCGTGGGAACGCAGGGAGGCGTCACCGGGGTCGACATCTCGAAGCCGATGCTCGGGCGCGCGGGCGAGCGCGCCCGCGAAGCGGGACTCGTGAACCTCTCCTTCCGCGAGGCCGACGCCCAGAGCGCGGACCTCGGCGTGGGCGCCTTCGACCTCGTGTTCTCGCGCTTCGGCGTGATGTTCTTCGCGGACCCGCCGGCTGCCTTCGCGAACCTGCATCGCGCGCTCCGGCCGGGGCAGGGCCGCCTCGCCTTCGTGTGCTGGCAGGCCATTCCGAAGAACCCGTGGATGCTCGTGCCCGCGGCGGCGGCGGCGGCGATCGTTCCCATGAAGCCGGCGGATCCGACCGCGCCGGGCCCCTTCGCCTTTGCGGACGACGTGCGCGTGCGCGGCATCCTCGAGGGCGCGGGCTTCCGCGAGATCGCGTTCGAGGACGCGCCCGGCGAGCTGCGCCTCGGGAACGGCGATCTCGCGAGCGCGGCCGAGTTCGCGCTCGCGGTCGGGCCGACCGCGCGGGCGCTCGGCGAAGCCGGCAACGACCCGGCGCTGCGCGAGCGCGTGAAGGCCGCAATCGCCGAGGCGCTGAAGCCGCATCTCCGCCCCGACGGCGTGCGCCTCGCGGGCTCGACCTGGATCGTCACCGCCCGCGCCTAGGAGGACCTGCCGTGGATGCTTCGAAGATCGTGCGCGACTTCTGCGACGCGTTCGTGCGTCGCGACCCGAAGGAGCTGCTGGGCTTCCTCGCGGCGGACTGCGTCTACCACAACATCCCGCTCGCCCCGCTCACGGGGCACGCGGCGATCGAGCCGGTGCTGGCATCGTTCCTGGCGCCGTGCTCGCGCGTCGAGTTCGAGACGAAGGCGCTCGCCGCCGACGGTGCGCGCGTGCTCACCGAACGGGTGGACCGCTTCTGGCTCACGAACGGGAAGACCGTCGAGCTGCCGGTGATGGGCATCTTCGAAGTCGGCCGCGACGGCAAGATCACCGCCTGGCGCGACTACTTCGACCTGGCCCAGTACACGAAGCAGCTCGCCTGAGACGGAATGGTTCCCCGGGATGGATTCAGGCCCGAACGCAAGTGGGCGAGACGAATGGTTCCCCGGGATGGATTCAGGCCCGAACGCAAGTGGGCGAGACGAATGGTTCCCCGGGATGGATTCGAACCACCATTCGCAGGTTCAGAGCCTGCTGTCCTGCCGTTAGACGACCGGGGATCGGGCAGGGCCTTTCCATAGCCAAGGGCGCGGGGCTCCTCAACCGTGGCGCAGCTCGTGCAGGGCTTCCGCGATGCGTACGAGGGAGCGCTGCTTCCCGAGCACGGTGAGCGTGTCGAAGATCGGGGGCGACACCTCGCCACCGGTGATCGCGACGCGCACGGGCTGGGCGAGCTTGCCCATGGCGAGGCCGCCGTGCGCTGCGCGCGCGGCCTCGAAGGCGGCCTCGAGGGGGGCAGGGCTCCAGGGCTCGACCGCCTCGAGGCGCGCGTGGAGATCCTCGAGGGCAGGGCGGATCTCGGGCCGCAGATGCTTCGCGGCGGCCTTGGCGTCGTACACGATCTCGTCCACTACGAGGAAGCGCGCGAGCTGCGCCATCTCGACCAGGCTGCGGCTGCGCTCGCGCAGGAGCTCGATCAGCGCGTCGAGCTCGACGCTGCGGGGCACCGGCCGTCCCGCGGCCTGCTCGAGGAACTGCAGCAGGGCGGCCACGAGCTCGTCGAGGGGCGTCGCCTTGATGTACTGCTGGTTGAGCCAGGCGAGCTTCTGGGCGTCGGCCTGGGCCGCGGAGCGGTGCACGGCGTCGAGGTCGAACAGGCTCGCGATCTCCTCGCGCGAGAAGATCTCCTGGTCGCCGTGGGACCAGCCGAGGCGCACCAGCCAGTTGCGCATCGCGCCCGGCAGCACGCCGTCTGCGCGGAAGCCCTGGAGCGACACCGGGTCGCGGCGTTTCGACAGCTTCTTGCCGTCCTTGCCCACGATCAGCGGAACGTGGGCGAAGCGCGGCGGCTCGCAGCCGAGGGCGCGGTAGATCGCGATCTGGAGCGGCGTGTTGCTGTGGTGGTCCGCGCCGCGAATCACGTGCGTGATTCCCATGTCCACGTCGTCCACCACGACTGCCAGGTTGTAGAGCGGGCCGCCGTCGCTGCGCCGCAGGATCATGTCGCCGATCTCCGAGGCGTCCTGGCCGCTCGCGCCGAAGACCAGGTCGTCCCAGCCGAGCAGACCGCTCTGGGGCATGCGCAGGCGCACGGTGTGGGGGCCGACGCCGGGACCGTGGGCGGCGTCGCGACAGCGGCCGTCGTAGATCCACTTGCGACCGGAGGCAATCATCGCCTGCTTGCGGGCCTCGAGCTCCTCCCGGGTGCAGGTGCAGCGGTAGGCGCGGTCCTTCGCGAGCAGCTCCTCCACCGCCGTCCGGTGGCGCTCGCGCCGCTCGCTCTGGCGGTAGGGACCCTCGTCGAAGTCGATGCCGAGCCACGCCAGGCCGTCGAAGATCGCGGCCTCGCTCTCCGCCGTGGACCGGGCCTCGTCGGTGTCCTCGATCCGCAGCACCAGCACGCCGCCGTGGCGGCGGGCGAAGGCCCAGTTGAAGAGGGCGGTGCGGGCGTTGCCGATGTGCATGAAGCCCGTGGGGCTCGGCGCGAAGCGGGTCCGGGGCGGCGTCATGGCGGCGTACGATAGTGGCGTGGCGTCGGGCCTCCCACTCTGCTACCCCGCGCGTTGCAACCCGGCGGAGAGGCGATGGTTTTCGCTGGATCGCCCGCGCCGGGCCGAGCCGCTCGCGCGGCCTCAGCCGGACCGGGAGCCGGCCTTTCCATGAAGCTCATCGTCGATCGCGTGCAGGAGAGCCCGGCGGCCTGGGACTTCGAGGCGGAGCCCGCCTGGTGGGCCAAGGTCCGGGCCGCCGTTCCCGAGGTGGCCGGAGTCGACCCCTCCTTGTTCCGGATCGAGATGCAGGTCTACCGCAGCGGCAGCGAGCTCTTCCTGTCCGGGACGCTCCACGGCGCCCTCGAGCTCGAGTGCAGCCGTTGTCTCGCGCGCTATCGTGCCGCCCTCCGCGAACCCTTCCGCCTCGTCCTCGAGCCCGCGGGTGACCGCGTGCCCGCAGAGCCGGAGAGCGCCGCCGCCCTCGAGCGCGACGGGCTCTGCCTGCTCGACGAGCTCGAGACGGGATGGTTCCGGGGCAAGGAGATCGAGCTCGGGGCCTGGTTCATCGAGCTGGTGCTGCTTGCGGTCCCCGTGCAGCCGCTGTGTCGCGAAGACTGTCGCGGGCTCTGCCCGCGCTGCGGGATCGACCGGAACCGAGAGAACTGCCACTGCGAAGCGGAGACCCGGGTCTCGCCCTTCGCGGTGCTGCGCAGCCTGCGCAAGGGCGAAGGAGAGAGCTGATGGCCGTTCCCAAGGGCAAGACGTCCCGCATGAAGAAGAACAAGCGGCGCGCCCACGACGCGTTGAGCGCGCCGCCGAGCGCGAAGTGCCCGCAGTGCGGAGCGGTGAAGGCGCCGCATCGCGTGTGCGGGAGCTGCGGCAGCTACAAGGGCCGCGAGATCATCAAGACGGACGCGGAGTAGCCGGCCCGCGCGCGGCGCGGCCGGAGGTCCCCCCCGATGCTCGCTCTGCTCTTCCCGGGACAAGGCTCGCAGGAAGTCGGCATGGGCCGCGACGTCTACGACGCGTCGGCGGCGGCGCGGAAGGTGTTCGAGCTCGCCGACGCGGCGCTCGGGTTCTCGGTCAGCGGTCTCTGCTTCGACGGCCCCGAGGAAGAGCTCCGGCGCACCGAGATCCAGCAGCCTGCGATCCTCGCCACGAGCATCGCCCTGCTGCGCGCGCTCTCGGAGCGCGTGACCCTGCGCCCGGCCTTCGTCGCAGGCCACAGCCTCGGCGAGTACGGCGCCCTGGTCGCCGCGGGCGCACTCGATCTCGAGGATGCGCTGCGGCTCGTGCACCTGCGCGGCCGCCTGATGCAGGAGGCCGTCGCCGAGGGCAAGGGCGCCATGGCCGCGATCCTCGGCTGCAGCGCCGACGTGGTCGAGCGCGCCTGCGCGCGGGCGCGGCAGGACACCGGTCGCGTCGTCACGCCCGCGAACTACAACGGGCCCGCCCAGACCGTGATCGCGGGCGATGCCCTGGCCGTCGAGTACGCCTGCGCGCGGGCGAAGGAGAACGGTGCGAAGCGCGCCGTCCCCCTTCCGGTGTCGGCGCCCTTCCATTGCCCGCTGATGGAGCCGGCCGCCGCGAAGCTCTGGCCCGAGCTCGCCGCCACCCGCTTCCGCGCTCCCGAGCCGCCCGTCGTGACCAACGTCGAGGCGGTGCCCAACGCCGATCCTGCGCGCATCCCCGAGCTGCTCCGCGCGCAGGTGACGGCGCCGGTCCGCTTCACCGAGATGGTGCGACAGCTGGCGGCCGCCGGCGTGACCCGCGTGCTCGAGGTCGGTCCCGGCCGCGTGCTCACGGGCCTCGTCGCGCGCATCGAGCCGCGCCTGGAGCGCCTCGCGGTCGGCAGCCTCGACGATCTCGATCGCGTCGCAGCGACCCTCGGCGCAGCCTGATCCGCGCCGCCGTCGGCGATCGCGCGCGAACGTCCGCGCAACCCCTTGCGGAACCCCGGTGGGGTGGGGCTAGCTTGAGCGGCGTCCAGGGGCGCCGCGGGCTGCCCCGACCAGCGCCACGCGGCCGTCGAGTGGCGCGCGCGGCGGCGGGGCAATGAAGGAGGTGGGCATGGCGAGCACGGCGAGCACCGGGTTGGAAGATCGCGTCGCAGAAATCATCGTCGAGCAGCTGCAGGTCTCGCGGGACGAGGTGGTTCCCGAGGCATCCTTCGTGGACGATCTCGGGGCCGACTCGCTCGACATCGTCGAGCTGGTGATGGCGATGGAGGAGGAGTTCGACGTCGAGATCCCGGACGAGGACGCCGAGAAGATCCAGACGATCGGCGACGCCGTCACCTATCTGAAGGAAAAGCTCGAGGCGTGAGCCCATGGCCGCCCGCGCGGAGCGCCGGCGCGTGGTCGTGACGGGGCTCGGCTGCGTCACACCGCTCGGTGGCGACGCCGTCTCCACGTTCGATGCCGCGATCGCGGGCGCGTCCGGCGTCGGCCCGATCACCCGTTTCGACACCACGGACTTCCCGGTGCGCATCGCAGCGCAGGCGCCCGACGCGCTCTCCCTGGGCGACGTGCCGCCGAAGGAAGCCCGGCGTCTCGACCGCTACATCCAGCTCGCCGTGGCCGCCGCCTACGAGGCGGCGGCCGACGCCGGGCTCGATCGCGCCGGAAAGCTCGATCGCCAGCGTGCGGGCGTCGTGATCGGCTCCGGAATCGGCGGCCTCTTCACCCTGGTCGAGAACGACCGCGCCTTCCTGAAGGGCGGCGTGCGTCGCGTGTCTCCGTTCATGATCCCGATGACGATCGCCAACATGGCGAGCGGATACGTCGCGATCCGGCTCGGCCTCGAGGGCCCGAACTTCGCCTACGTGAGCGCCTGCGCGACGGGCGCCCATTCGATCGGCGAGGCCGCCCGGGCGATCGAGCGTGGCGACGCGGACCTTTTGCTCGCCGGCGCCAGCGAGGCGGCGATCACCGACCTCGGCGTGGCCGGCTTCGCGGCCATGCGCGCGCTCTCGACCCGCAACGACGAGCCCGCCCGCGCGAGCCGCCCCTTCGACCGCGATCGCGACGGCTTCGTGCTCGGCGAGGGCGCCGGCGTGCTGGTGCTCGAGGGGCTCGAGCATGCGGAGCGGCGCGGCGCGCGCATCCGAGCCGAGATCGCGGGCTACGGCGCGACGGCCGACGCCACGGACATGGTGGCTCCCGACCAGAGCGGCCGCGGCGCCGAGCGCTGCATGCGCCTCGCCCTCGCCGACGCGGGCCTTCCGCCCGAGGCCGTGGACACGATCAACGCGCACGCCACCTCCACGCCTGCGGGCGACCCGTGCGAGGCCGCGGCGATCCGCCGCGTCTTCGGAGAGCACGCGGCGCGGCTCCCGGTCTCGGCGACGAAGTCGATGACCGGGCATCTCCTCGGCGCGGCGGGCGGCGTCGAGGCGATCCTGTGCATTCGCGCGCTGGAGACCGGCCAGCTCCCGCCGACGATCAACCTCGACGTCGTCGAGCCGGGCTGCGAGCTCGACCACGTCGCGGGCAAGGCGCGCCCGGCTGCACCGCGCGTCGCGCTCTCGAACTCCTTCGGCTTCGGCGGCACGAACGCGAGCCTCGTCTTCGTGCGTTTCGACGGCTAGGGCGGGCGATGCGCTGCCCCTACTGCGGCGACGAGGCAAACCGCGTGATCGACTCGCGCCTCGGGCGCGAGGGCAGTGAGATCCGCCGCCGGCGCGAGTGCGAGGAGTGCGGGCGTCGCTTCACGACACGCGAGCGCGTCGAGGAGATCTATCCGAAGATCGTGAAGCGCGACGAGCGCCGCGAGGAGTACGACCGCGAGAAGCTCCTCGCCGGGGTGCAGAAGGCCTGCCAGAAGCGGCCGGTCCCCTCGGACGCGATCGAGCGCCTGGTGGACCGGCTCGAGAAGCGCCTCCAGGAATGCGGCGAGCGCGAGGTGGCGAGCGCGTGGCTCGGCGAGCGCACGCTCGAGGAGCTCTGCGCACTCGACCCGATCGCCGCCGCGCGTTTCGCCTCGGTGTTCCGGGGCTTCGAGTCCGCCGCGGACTATGCGGCGTTCTTCGCGAGCCTCGCCGAGCGCCGGCCCGAGCGCGCGCCGGAGCCGCCCGCGCCCGCGAGCGCGGGGCGTCCCGGCGGCCCGGGGCGCGGCTAGGTGGCCAAGGACCGCGCCCTCGACGACGAAGCGGCGATGCGCCTCGCGCTGCGCGAGGCGCGACGCGCGCTCGGCCGCACGCACCCCAACCCACCCGTCGGCGCCGTGGTGTACCGCGGCGCGACGCTGCTCGGCCGCGGCGCGACCCAGGCCGTGGGCGGGCCCCACGCGGAGATCGTGGCGCTGCGCGCGGCTGCGCGGCGCCACGGCGCGGCGGCGCTGCGCGGCGCGAGCCTCGCGGTCACGCTCGAGCCGTGCTGCCACGTCGGCCGCACGGGGCCCTGCACCCGCGCGATCGTCGAGGCCGGCATCGCGCGGGTGGTCGCGGGTCACCGCGATCCGAACCCGCGCGTGGGCGGCGGCGGGCTGCGCGCGCTGCGCGCCGCCGGCGTCGCGGTCGCGAGCGGCGTGCTCGAGGCGGAGTGCCGCGCGCAGCATCGGGGCTTCGTCTCGGTGATGGAGCGGGGCCGGCCCTTCGTGATGCTGAAGCTCGCCGCCTCGCTCGACGGACGCATCGCGACGGCCGCGGGCGAGTCGCGCTGGATCACGGGTCCCGCTGCGCGCGCGGCCGTCCACGCGCTGCGGGCGCGGAGCGACGCCGTCGCGATCGGCTCCGGCACGGCGCTGGCCGACGATCCGGAGCTCACCGCGCGCCGGGGCGCGCGCGTGCTGCGGCGTCCGTGGCGCGTCGTCTTCGACTCGCGCCTGCGCATCGGGCCCGGGCTGCGCCTGTTCGGCGACGGCTTCGCGTCGCGCACGCTGGTGGTCGCGGCCGAGGGCGCGTCCGCGGCGCGACGCCGCGCCCTCGAGCGCACGGGCGCGCGGGTGCTCGAGGTGCGCCGCGCGCGTGCGCGTGCGGGGGCCGGGGGGTTCCTCGATCTCGACGCCGCTTTGCGCCGGCTCGCCGCCGAGGGTCTGTGCGAGATCCTGGTCGAGGGGGGCGGCACGCTCGCGGCGGCGCTGCTGCGGGCGGGCCTGGTCGACGAGCTCCACTGGTTCGCGGCGCCGCTGCTGCTGGGCGGTGACGGCGTGACGGCCATCGGGCCCCTCGGCCTCGCGCGCCTCGGCGACGCGCCGCGCCTCGCCGAGCCCCGCTGGCGGCGCCTGCCCGGAGGCGACCTGCACCTCCTCGCGCGCCTCGTGGGCGCGATACCGTCGGGCCGGCGCCGGCGCACAGCCGCGCGCCCGCCCGGGAGGAAGCCTTGAAGACGTTCTCGGTGCCCCACGATGCGCGCGGTCTGCGCTTTGCCGTCGTGGTGGCGCGCTTCAATCACCTGATCTGCGTGCGCCTGCTCGAGGGCTGCGTGCGCGAGCTCGAGGCCCGGGGCGCCGCGCCCGACGACGTGCACGTCGCCTGGGTGCCCGGCGCCTTCGAGCTCCCGCTCGCCGCGCGCGCGCTGGCTGCGACCGGGCGCTACGATGCCGTCGTGACCCTCGGAGCCGTGATTCGCGGTGGCACGCCGCACTTCGACTACGTCTGTCAGGGCGTGACGGACGGCGTGCGCGAGGCGATGCGCGAGACAGGCGTGCCCATCGCGTTCGGCGTGCTCACGACCGACGACGCCGAGCAGGCCCTGGCGCGCGCGGGCGGCGCCGACGGCAACAAGGGCGTCGATGCCGCGCTCGCGGCGCTCGAGATGGCGCGCCTGCTCGAGAGCGTGCGCAAGGCGCCGGGAGAGGTCGCGTGAGCGCCGCCCGTGCCTCCCGACACCGCTCGCGCGAGGCGGCGCTCCAGATCCTCTACGCGATCGATCTCGCCCGGCACGAGGACGCGCAGCTCGAGCCCGCGGCCCAGGAGATGGTCGAGAACGCCGCGGAGCACTTCGAGCTGCCCGAGGGCGCGCGGGCCTTCGCCAAGGAGCTCGTGCTCGGCGTCGCCTCGCGGCGGGCCGAGATCGACGCCGTCCTCGCGAGCCATGCCCGACGCTGGCGCGTGTCGCGGATGGCCGCGGTCGACCGGAACATCCTGCGGCTCGCCGTCTACGAGCTCATGCACACCGATTCGCCCACGGCCGTGGTGATCGACGAGGCCGTGGAGCTCGCCGCGCGCTTCGGCGGCGACCGCTCGCCCGCGTTCGTAAACGGCATCCTCGACGCCGCCGCCCGCAGCGTGCGCGGCGAGCGCAGCGACGATGACGACGAGCGGCCCCGCTTCGACGCACCGGAGGCCGAATGAAGGGCGCGCTCTCGATCGCGATCGACCCCGGCCCGATCGAGAAGGCCGCGGCGGAGGTCGTCGTCGTCTCCTGCTTCCAGAACGATCGGCCCCTCCGCGGCGAGGCCGGCCGCATCGACTGGCGCCTCTGCGGAGCCGTCTCGGCGCTGCTCGAGCGGGGCGTGCTCCAGGGCGCGGCCGGCGAGGCCGCCCTGCTGCCGAGCTTCGGGCGCCTCCGGGCGCCGCGGGTCCTGCTCCTCGGCCTCGGGCCGAGCCAGGGCTTCAGCCCGCTCGACGTGAAGGCCGCCGCCCGCGACGCCGTCCTCCGCCTCGGGCGCCTGCGGGCCCAGAGCGCCGCCTTCGCCCTCCCGGGCCACTGGACCGGGCTCGTGCCCGAGGGTCCCGCCGCCGGCGCGATCCTGCGCGGGGCGGTCTCGGCCCTGGCGGAGACGGCCGAGAGCCTGCGCATGAGGCTCGTGGTGCCCGAGGCCGCAGCGGCCCGGGCCCTGGGCGGGGTCGAGGCTGCGATCCGGGCCCTCGGCGAGCCCGACGTCGCGATCCAGCTGGTCGGCGCCGAGCCGGTCTCGATGCTCAGCGCGCGCCGGCCTCCGGTGCCCCCCCGAGCCGAGCGTCCGCTGCCCACCTGAGGCAGCCCGGCACCCCGCAGCTTCCTTCAAGTCCGCGAGCCGGCGGCCGATCTTCTTCTTCGGGACGCGTGTTCGCGCGCGACCGTGATCCCGCGCACGTGGCGTGCGCGGGTCAGTCCAGGACCGTCTGGCCGAGGGAGGGTGGATGAGCCTCGTCGGGAGTCTCGAGGACCTCGGCCTCGGCGACGTCCTCCAGATCCTCGGCCTGTCGCGCAAGACGGGCCTGCTCCACCTCCGATCGGAGGCGGGCGAGGGCACCCTCGTCTTCAAGGACGGCCGCCTGATGGGCGCGCTGCTGAAGGACGGGCCCGCGGACCTCCACGAGCTGGTGCGCCGATCCGGCGTGGTGTCGAGCGAAGAGCTCGACGCAGTGGCGGCGGACGCGAGCGAGCGCGGCGTCTCGCTCGAGCAGGTGCTCGGCGAGCGGACGGCCCTGTCCGAGGATCGGCTCGAAGTGCTGCGTGCTGCGGCCGTCGAGTCGGCCGTGATCGCGGTGTTCTCCTGGCGCACGGGCGAGTTCTGCTTCGAGATGAGGGAGGACGAGGGCCTCCAGGCGAGCGGCCTGCTGCTAAGAATGGGCCTCTCGGCGGAGTACCTCGCGATGGAGGGCGCGCGCATCGCCGACGAGGCGGGCAGCGGCGAGCCGCCCCCGGCCTTCTCTTCCGATGCCGCCGCCGACGAGGACGACGGCTTCATGTTCTCGGGCGAGGAGGCGAGCGATGAGCCCGCGGCCGCCGCCGTAGTCGAGCCGACGCCGACGCCCGACGAGGTGGTCGAGGCCGTCGTCGAGCACGTGGACGACCCGGGCGAGGCGCCCCTCGAGGCGTCGATCGTGGCGCCCGAGCCGGCGCCGTCCCCGACGGCGGCGAGCGGCGGCGCGCTTCCGCCGCTGATCGTGATCGAGCCCGATCTCGCGACGCTCGAGTGGGCGAAGACGGCCCTCGCGGCAACGTTCCCGCGCGTCCACGCATTCCAGCGGCCCGAGCTCGGCGTCGGGCGCGTGCGCCAGTACCTCGCGCGCGGCGAGCGCGTTGCGGTGCTCGTCTCCGACCGGGTGCCCGCCGACCCGCTCTCGGGCGCGCGCAACGCGGGCGAGATCCTGGAGCGCGTGAAGGCCCAGTCGCCGCGCGCCCTGACGGCGCTGCTCGGTGAGGCCGGCGCCACTTCCGGCGGGACGCGTGTGGACGTCCGCCTCGCGCGGCCGCCGGCGGACGACTTCGTGAACCCGCGGCGCTCCGCCTCGCTCGCCGACGCCGGGCGCGCCCTCGCGGCCGCCCTCACGGCGGCGCTCGGCGGCCGCTGAGCAGCTCACTCCGTCGCGCCCGCGTCCGGGCGCATTTCCCGCCAGATCCGCCCGTCTCGCTCAAGCAGGTCGTTTGCGCGACCGATTCTCAAGGCGTCGCCAAGCGAGCGGTTTCGCCGCAGGAGGTCTCATGCAGCGCATCCTGGTCGTGGAGGATTCCGCGACGATGCGGTCCTACCTCGCCACCACCCTCGCGGATCTCGATCCGCCGGTGGAGGTGAGGGAGGCCGCGAGCGGGTTCGAAGCGCTCCGCCTGCTGCCGCGCGAGGCGTTCGACCTCGTGATCACCGACGTCAACATGCCCGACGTGAACGGCCTCGAGCTGGTGTCGTTCCTCAAGGGCAGCGAGGCGCTTCGCTCGATCCCCCTGATCGTGGTCTCGAGCGAGGGCTCCGAGAAGGACTGCGAGCGCGGGCTGTCGCTCGGCGCGAACGCGTACCTGACGAAGCCCTTCGACCCCGAGAAGCTGGTCGGCGTGGTCCGCGAGCTGCTGGCGCGTCGCCGAGAGGAGACGGGCGCGTGAGCGAGATGGAGGGGGCCGGCGGCTCGGGGGCCGGCGACATCCAGCGCGAGTTCGTGTCGGAGGCCGAGGAGATCCTCGAGCGCCTCGGCAGCGATCTCGAGGACCTGGCGGACCAGCGCACCAGCGGCGGCGAGCCGTCGCCCGATCTCGTGAACCGGCTGTTCCGCTCGGCCCATACGCTGAAGGGCCTCGCGGGCAGCGTCGGCCTCGACGCCATGGGCGAGCTCGCCCATCGCCTCGAAGACGTGCTCGACGGCCTCCGCCTCGGCCGGATCGCGATCGACTCCCCCGCGGTGCCGCTCATCCACGAAGCGGTGTCGCTCTTCTCCAGCTTGCTGCGCGAGCTCTCGGACCCCGGGGCCGAGGCGACGCCGGAGGACGCGGTGACCACGCTCTGCGCGCGGATCCGCGCGGCGCTGGCGTCGCCCGCGTCCCTCGACGCCGAGACCGACGCACTGCAGCGTCTCGACCTCGACCGCAGCGTGCTGAACGCGCTCACCGAGTACGAGGAGCACCGGCTGCGCGAGAGCCTGCGCCGCGGGCGTCGCATCCTGCGCGTCGAGGCGAGCTTCGACCTCACGGACTTCGAGTCGGGCCTCGCGCGCCTGACCGCCGGCGTCTCCGAGGCCGGCGAGCTGCTGTCGACGCTGCCCTCGGCGAGCCCCGAAGGCTCGGAGCTCGAGATCCGCTTCCTGCTCCTGGTGGCGAGCGACCTCGACGCGCCGCACCTGGCGGAGCATCTCGGTGTCGAGGCAGGCCTCGTGCACGAGGTGGGCGGCGGGCGCGAAGGCGCGTCGGCCGCGGTGCCCGCGAGCGCGCCGGCTCCCATGGTGACGGCGCCCGCGACTCCGACGGGCGAGGCCGGCGGCGCAGGCGGCGGCGAGCCCCCGGGCCGCGGTGCACCGCCCGAGGACGTCGAGTCGCTGCGCTCGATCAGCGCCACCGTGCGCGTCGACATCCGCAAGCTCGACGAGCTGATGAACCTCGTGGGCGAGCTCGCGATCCAGCGCGGTCAGCTTGCCGCGATCGGCGCCCGGCTGCTCGCCGAGGCCGGCACGGCGCGCATCGGCTCCGAGCTGCAGAAGGTGCTGAAGCGGCTCGAGCGCAAGCTCCACGACCTCCAGTCGGGCGTGCTCGAGGTGCGCATGGTCCCGCTCCAGCAGGTCTTCGAGAAGCTCTCGCGCGCCTCGCGTCGCCTCCAGCGCGATCTCGGCAAGCGCGTGCGGCTCGAGCTCCGCGGCGCGGAGACCGAGCTCGACAAGCTGATCGTCGAGGAGCTCGTGGACCCGCTGCTGCACCTGGTGCGCAACGCCTTCGACCACGCGATCGAGCCGCCCGAGGAGCGCGTGGCGGCGGGCAAGCCCGCGGACGGAACGATCCGCATCGAGGCCTCCCAGCGCGGCAACCACGTTGCGATCGAGATCAGCGACGACGGGCGCGGCATCGACCCCGCGCGCGTGCGTGCGCGCGCCGAATCGGCGGGCCTGATCGGGCCGACCGACGTGCTCTCGCACCGCGAGATCCTCGACCTGGTGTTCGCGCCCGGCCTCTCGACCCGCACGGAGGTCACGGAGACCAGCGGGCGTGGCGTCGGCATGGACGTGGTGCGCGCGAACGTGACCGCCCTCGGCGGGCGCGTCGAGATCGACTCCCAGGTCGGGCGCGGCACGCGGGTCACGCTCACGCTGCCGATCACGCTCGCGATCATCCAGACGCTGCTGGTGCGGATCGGCGAGCAGCGCTTCGCGATCCCGCTCTCGTCGGTGCTCGAGACGCTGAAGCTCGACGGCTCGCACGTGCAGCACAGCCAGGAGCGCGAGCTCCTGAACCTGCGCGGCGAGCCGCTGCCCCTGAAGGACCTCGCGAGCGAGCTCGGCCTCTCGGTGCCGCGCGCGCAGCGTGCATTCGTGGTGGTGGTGGGCCTCGGCGAGGCGCGCGTGGGCGTGCTCGTGGACAAGCTCGACGGCCAGCAGGACGCGGTCGTGAAGCCGATCCAGGGCCCCGTGACCCACGTCCGCGGCGTGACGGGCGCGACGGAGTTCGGCGACCACGGTGCGGTGCTGGTGCTCGACGTGACGGCCCTGGTCGAAGATCCGGTGCGACGGAGGGAGGCGGCATGAGCGAGACTGCGACGTCGAAGGCGAGCGCGGCGACGCCCGCCGCGAGCTGGGAGTCCCTGGCGCGGAGCGCCGGGCCGGCGCAGACCGCGCCGGCCGCCGCGCCCACGCGCTGGCGCCAGCTCCTGACCTTCCGCCTCGGCGAAGATCCCTACGCCGTGCCGATCGAGCGCGTGCGCGAGATCGTGCGCCTGCCGGCGATCACGCCGATGCCTCGCGTGCCCGAGTGCGTGCGCGGTGTGATCTCGCTGCGTGGCGAGATGGTCGAGGTGATCGACCTGCGGCGACGCCTCGGCCTGCCGGATTCGCCGCCGACGCGCACCAGCCGGGTGGTGGTGCTCCACGACGACGGTCGCGCGACGAGCGGCCTGCTCGTCGACGGCGTGAACGACGTGCTGCGCGTGCCCCACGAGGCGATCAGCGAGAGCGCGCCCTCGGAGGACGCGCACGTCTCGGGGCTCTGCGAGCGCGGAAACGGCTTCGTGTCGCTGCTCGACGTGGACCGGGTGCTGGACCTCGATGTCGAGCGCTGATCCCAAGGACGGGCAGGCGGCCCGCGCGGGCGGCGCCGACGACAAGGCGCTCGCACGCGCGGGCGACCTCGCGTGCTTCCAGGTCCACGAGAACGTGTGGGGGATCGACGTGCGCCGGATCCGCCAGATCGTGCGCGCCGTCGAGACCACGCCGCTCCCGGGCGCTCCGCCCTGGATCGAAGGCGTGATCGATCTGCGCGAGTCGATGGTGCCCGTGGTGGACCTCGGTCTCGCGCTCGGCGGCGAGCCGATCGCCCGCGGCGGTCGCTCGCGCATCGCCGTGGTGGACGTGGAAGGTTTCGTGGTCGGGCTGCGCGTCGGACGCGCGCTCGAGGTGCTCTCCTTGGACGGACGCGCGATCGAGCCCCCCCCCGCGATCGCGATCCAGGCCGGGTACGACCCGGTGGCGGCGCTGCTGCGCCGTGACGATGGCTCACCGGTGCTCGAGCTCGCGCTCGAGCGATTGGTCGCGCGGCTGCTGCACGCCACGCCGCGGGAGGGGATCGGCGCATGAGCGAGAGAAGGCGTCTTCCGACCGGAGCCCAGCTCCGGAAGAAGCTGAGCGTTTCTGCCGCGCTGAACGGAATCGGCGTGATCCTGCCGACCGCCCTCTACATGTGGGCGCTGCTGCGGCTGACGCCGGAGCAGTGGAGCGCGTTCTGGCAGTCGCTCGCCGTGGCGTTCCCGATGATGGTGGTGGCCACCCGGATCTACTCCAACCGGACGCTCGGACCGTTGCTGCCGTGCCTCGACCAGTGGGCGCACGGCCAGGCGACGCCGGAGTCGATCCGCGCGGGCTACCAGGTCGCCTCGTCGATGCCGCAGCAGACGTTCCTGCAGGGCGTCGGGTGGTACTTCTTCGGCGCATGCTTCGTGGTGGCGGGCGTCTGGCTGCGCAGCGACGACTTCCAGGCCTTCTCCGCCGTGGTGATGATCGCCTCCACCGTCTCGGTCGGGATGGTGCTGCTCGTCTTCAACTACTTCGCGACGCAGCGGCTCCTCGCGCCGATCCGCGAGCGCCTCGGCCACGAGATCCCCGACGCCGCCGAGCGGCGCGCGCTGGTCCAGATGGTCTCGGTCGCGACCAAGCTGCGCGTCGGCATGATGGGCGCGACGTTGGCCGTCGTGTTCTTCGTGTCGCTTCTCGCCGTGGTGCGGGCGTCGCGGCCGGTGGAGCAGTTCGCGATCCGCGGCCAGGGCGCGCTCCTCGAGTCGCTCGCAAGCGCCGACCCCTCGGCCTTCACCCCCGCCCTCGAGAGTGCGCGCCGCGACGCCGAGAAGCTCGGCGTCGCGGACGACGTCGTGATCCTCGACGACGACGGCTTCAAGGTGGTGGACGGGGAGGCGGAGCTGCTCTCGCCCGGCCTGATCGCGCGCATCGCCGTCGGCGGCGACGCCGGCGACAGCACGGCGATCGACTCCTCCGTCATCTACCGCTGGCAGCGCCTCCCCGACGGCCGGACTGCAGTGGCCGCGATCCGCTGGGAGCGCCTGAACGGCGAGATCAGCTCCGCGATCGCGGTCTGCGCCCTGATGCTCGCGATCTCCGTGGCGCTGTGCTTCGCGATCTCGGGCTTCATCGGGCGGGACATCGAGAATGCCGCCCGCGCGGTCCGGCGCGCGGCGGAGCGGATCGCCGATGGCGATCTCTCGGGCGGCGACATCTTCGAGAGCGAGGACGAGCTCGGCGACATCGCGCGCAGCTTCGCGGGCATGACGACGGCGCTCCAGCTCACGATCGGCCGCGTGGCCGAGGCGGCGGACCGGGTCGAGAGCGCGGCTGCGGAGATCGCCGCGGCGTCGGAGTCGGTGGCCCTGGTGACCGGCGAGCAGGTGCGCGGGATCCAGAGCGCGACCGGCGCGATGCACGCGGTGACCGGCGAGATGGGCGGCATCGCCGAGGCGGCCGAAGGCCTGAACCTCTCGGTCGAGGAGAGCTCGGCGTCGATCCTCGAGCTGGGCTCCGCCGGCGACGAGCTGAACCGCACGGCTGCGCTGCTCAGCAGCAAGGTCGAGGAGGCCTCGACGGCGATCGAGCAGATGATCGGCAGCGTGAAGCAGGTGACGGCGAACGTCGACACCCTGGCCGACGCGGCCGAGGGCACCTCGAGCAGCATGGAGGAGATGGCGAGCTCGCTGCGCGACGTCGACGCGAACGCCGCCGAGACCGCGAAGCTCTCGACTCGCGTGGTGGCGAGCGCCGAGACCGGACGCGAGCGCGTGCAGCAGACGATCGTCGGAATGACCGCGATCCATGAGACCACCGAGACCGCAGAGCACCTGATCCGCAGCCTCGGCGAGCGCGCGAAGGAGATCGGCGCGATCGTGGACGTGATCGACGACGTGGCGGACGAGACCAACCTGCTCGCCCTGAACGCCGCGATCATCGCGGCCCAGGCCGGCGAGCACGGTCGGGCGTTCTCGGTGGTGGCGGACCAGATCAAGGACCTGGCCGACCGCGTGCTCGCGAGCACCAAGGAGATCGCGGGCCTGATCCGCTCTGTGCAGGGCGAGACGCAGAACGCGATCGCGGCGGTGGAGCAGGGCGCGCGCACGGTGCAGGAGGGCGTGGACATGTCGGCGGAGGCCGGCCTCGCGCTCGAGGAGATCACGACCGCGGCCCGCGAGAGCGGGATGCGGATCGGCGAGATCGTGAACGCCGTGCGTGAGCAGGCCCGGGCGTCGAGCCACGTGGTGGGGCTGATGGAGAAGGTTCGCCAGGGCGTGGACAAGATCCGCGAGGCGGGACACGAGCAGCGGCGCGGGAACGACGCCGTCCACCGCAGCACGATCTCGATGCGCGACGCTGCGCTCCAGATGCACGCCACGGCGGAGGAGCAGTCGCGGGGCTCGGCGAGGATCCGCGACACCGTGACCACCGTGCGCGACGCGGCCGAGCGGATCAACGGCTCGCTGCGCGAGCAGTCGGACGGCTGCAAGCGCGCGCTCGGCACGCTCGAGCAGGTGGCGGAGCGTACGCGCTCGAACGAGGAATCTTCGAAGCGACTCGAGGAGGCGATGCGGGGCCTGCGGCGCGAGGCCGACGCCCTGCGACAGGATGTCCGCCGCTTCCGGACCGACAGCCAGGCGGCGACCGCCGATGGGAGGATGCGATGATCGCGGTGTGTCCGAAGTGCAGCGCCCGCTACCGGGTGGCGACCGACCAGCTCGGCGACGGCGAGGCGAAGCTGCGCTGCTCGCGCTGCCAGGCGGTGTTCAAGGTGCGCGCGCCGGCGCCGGCGCCGCTCGCGCCGCAGAGCGCGCCCGCGCAGCCGGCGCCGCCCGCGGTCGCGTCCGTCGCAGCGCCCGCGCCGCAGCCCGCGCCCGTCGCGCCGGCGCCGCTCGATCGCAGCCGAGCGGTGCTGGTCGCGCATCCCGACGTCGAGGCCGCGAAGGTTCTCGCGGGCCGACTGGCCGCCGTCGGCCTGCAGCCGCTGCTCGCCCACGATGGCGTCGAGGCGCTGCTCGGGCTCCAGCGGAATCTGCCCCGGGCCGCCGTGCTCCACGGCGACCTCGGCCGCATGAGCGCCGGCGAGGTCTGCGAGCTGGTGAAGCGCAATGCCGAGCTGCGCGAGATCGCCGTGGTGCTGATCGACGCCGTGCCCGCCCGCGGTGCCGGCGAGCCCTTCGGCCCGGACGCGCGCCTCGACGGCGTGCGTCTCGAGGCAGGCCTCGTCGAAGGTCTACGCCGGCTCGGGCTCCCGGTGGCGATGCCGCAGCCGGTCGCGCAGCCGGTCGCGCCGGTCGCGCCGCCGGTCGTCGCGTCCCCGCCGATCGCGCCGGCGCCCGCAGCGCCCGCGCCCGTGGCGGCGCCCGCGGCCCCCGCGCCGCTCCCGGCCGCGGACGACGGGCTCGCGGCCGAGCGCGCCAAGGCGGAGCGCCTGGCACGCATCATCGTGTCGGACGTGATCCTCTACAACGAGCAGAAGTTCATGAAGGCCGTGGTGGCGGGGAAGGTGCGCGAGTCGATGGACGGCGACCTCGAGGAGGGCCGCTCGCTGTTCCGCCAGCGCATCGACGCGCGTGTGCGCGACGAGCGCGACTACGTCGGCGAAGAGCTGATCCGGGTCGCCCGCTCGCGCGGGATGCAGGGGTAACGGCGATGGATCCGCGCGAGCGGGAGGGCATCGAGCTCGGGCTCGCGAGCAGCGACGACGAGCTCCGGCGCCTCGCCGTCGAGCAGCTCGGCGGCCTGCCAGCAGGCGACGCGGTGCCGCTCCTGCTGCGCTGCCTCGGCGACGAGAGCTGGCGCGTGCGCAAGGCAGCGGTGGAGCGGCTCGTGGCCGCGCCCGAAGCCTGGCGCGCCGCCCACTCGCTGATCGAAGCGCTGGCGGACGACTCCAACGCGGGCCGCCGCAACGCGGCGGTCGAGACGCTCGTGCGCTTCGGCAAGCGCGCGGTGCCGGCGTTGCTCGACGCCGCGAGCCACTCCGACGCCGACGTGCGCAAGCTCGTGGTCGAGGCGCTGGCGGGGATCGGCGACGAGCGGGCGACGCCGCGACTGATCGATGCGCTCGGCGATCCCGACCCCAACGTTCGGGGCGCCGTCGCCGACGGGCTCGGCGCGCTGGGCGGAAGCGAGGTCGAGCGGCGGCTGCTGCAGGCCGCGGCGGACGCGAACGAGGACCGCCTGGTCCGCTTCTCGGCGCTGCGCGCGCTGGCGCGACTCGAGGCGGTGACGCCCGTGGCCGACCTCGAGCCCCTGCTCGCCGACTCCTGGCTGCGTCCGATGGCGTTCACGGTGCTCGGCAACGCCGAGGACGAAGGCGCCCTCGAGCCCCTGCTGAAGGGCCTCGCCCATCCGTCGCGCCCGACGCGCGAGGCGGCGATGGAGGCGCTGCTGCGCTGGGTCGGTCGCCTCGACGGCAGCGAGGCCGAGCGGCTGGCCGAGCGCGTGCGCGAGGTCGCCGACGCGAGCCCGTCCCTCGTCACCGATGCGATGCACCGGCTGCGCGGCGCGGAGTTCGCGACGCGCCTCGTATTGGTCCAGTTCCTGGGCCTCCTGCGGTGGTCCGAGGCGGTCGAGCCCCTGCTCGAGGCCGCCCACGACGAGGCGCTGGCGGAGGTCGTGCTCGCGAGCCTGGTCGCCCTGGGCGAGTCCGCGGAGCAGGCGATCGAGCGCTGCTGGCGCTCGATCGACGCACGCTCGCGTCAGCTCGCCTGCGACGCCCTCGCGCGCACCCACGGCGAGCTCGGCAAGGTGCGACTGCTCGCGGCGGCGGACGATCCCGAGCCCGAGGTGCGCTGCCACGCCGCGAAGGCGCTCGGCCGCCGCGGCGCGATCGCCGCGATCCCGAGCCTGGTCGCGCGCCTGGTGGAGTCGGCGGAGCTCGACGATCCCGACGCCGAGGACGAGATCGCGGCCATGAGCAGCGCCATCGTCGAGCTCACCCGGCCGGGCGGCTTCCTCGCCCAGGAGGCCGCGACCCGCACCGTGACGCTGCTCGGCGAGCATCTGCCCGCGGCGGGCGAGGCCACGCGCTTCGCGATCGCGGGCGTGATCGGTCGCATCGGGCGGCCCGAAGACGCGTCGCTCCTGGCATCGCTGCTCTCGGACCCGTCGCCCCGTGTGCGGCGCGCGACGGTGGACGCGCTGGCGGAGCTCGGCGCGTGCCAGGAGCAGGAGCACCTGCGCCTCGCGCTCGCGGACGAGAGCCCCATGGTGCGGATCGCGGCGGCCGGAGCGCTCGGCTCCTGCGGCGGCCCCGACGCCCCGGAGGCGCTGGGGCAGCTCGCGCGCGACACCGACCTGTGGGTGCGCGCGGCGGCGCTGCGCGCGATCGGGACCTACGCGGCGCGCCATCCCGAGCGTCTCGCGGAGGCGCTGTCGATGCTCGAGCCCACGCTGCAGGACGCCGCTCCCGTGGCGATGGCCGCGGTGGATGCGCTGCGGGAGACGGGCGGCGACTCCGCGGCGCGGGCGGCGTCGGCCGTGCTAGGCCGGCCCGAGCCCGAGATCGTGCAGGCCGCCGTGCGCTGCATCGGACAGCACGGGGACGCGGGCGCCCTCGAGTCGTTGCTGCCGCTCGTCGCCCACGGACACTGGTCGGTGCGCGCCGAGACGATCCAGACCCTCGCGGAGAGACGCACGGTTCGCGCCGTTCCCACGATCCTGCGCCGCCTCGAGGTCGAGCAGGACGACTTCGTCCGCGCGGCGATCCTGCGGGCACTCCATCGACTCGAGGCCTGAGCGTGGCGGAGCTCCGGCCGAACGATGCGCCGCTGATGTCCGACGCCGAGTTCCGCATGTTCAGCGAGCTCGTGCGGGAGCATTGCGGCCTGAACTTCGGGCCGGAGTCGCGGTTCCTGCTGGAGCAGCGCATCGCGCGCCGCGTGCGCGAGACCGAGGTCGGCAGCTTCGCTTCGTACCACTACCGCCTGCGCTCCGACACGTCGCCGGATCCCGAGCTGCCGAAGCTCGTCGACGACCTCACCACCAATGAGACCTACTTCATGCGCGAGCTGCAGCAGCTGAAGGCGCTGGTGCAGGAGGTGATTCCCGAGGTCCTCGCCGAGCGACGGCGCCACGGCGGCGGGCCGGTGGCGATCTGGTCCGCGGGCTGCGCCAGCGGCGAAGAGCCGTACTCGATCGTGATGCTCGGGATCGAGGCCGGCCTGGTGCCGGGCCGCGACTTCCGGATCTACGCCAGCGACATCTCGCGCACCGCGCTGCAGAAGGCGCGGCGCGCGGTCTACCGCGAGGCCTCGTTCCGCGACATGGACCCGGGCCAGCGCGCGCGCTGGTTCGAGGCCAAGGACGTTTCGAGCTACAAGCTCTCCGACACGATCAAGCGCCACGTGGACTTCCTCCACCTGAACCTGCTCGACCGCTCTCGCATCGCGCTCCTCGGGCAGCTCGACGTGATCATCTGTCGCAACGTGATGATCTACTTCGACATGGACGTGAAGCGCCGCGTGGTCGGGACCTTCTCCGAGAAGCTCCGGCCCGGCGGCCACCTGCTGGTCGGCCGCTCCGAGTCGCTGCTCCACGTCTCGACCCAGTTCGAGCTGCGCCACCTGAAGAACGACATGGTCTACCGCCTCGCCGCGCCGGTGGGGGAGCTCGGATCGTGACGGCGCCGAGCGGGATGCGCGAGCGGATCCGCGTGCTCGTGGTGGATGACTCGGCGTACATGCGCCGGCGCATCACGCGCATGCTCGACGACTCGCCGCTGGTCGAGGTGATCGACACCGCTCGCGACGGCGAGGACGCGCTGCGCAAGACCCTCGAGCTCAAGCCCGACCTGATCACGCTCGACCTCGAGATGCCGCGCATGGACGGCTTCACGTTCCTGCGCTTCGTGATGAGCCGCCAGCCGACGCCGGTGCTCGTGATCTCGGGCCGCGCGAACGATCACGAGGTGTTCCGCGCCCTCGAGCTCGGCGCCGCCGACTTCATCGCGAAGCCCGAGGGCTCGCCCCTCGATCTCGAGCAGATCCAGCAGGAGCTGCTGCGCAAGGTCCACGCGGTGCGCGAGCTGCGGGTCGAGCGCCTGCGTCGCGAGAGCGGCGTGCCGATGGCGCCGCCGCCGGCCGGTCCGCCGCCGGCGCCGCAGGAGGAGACGCTCCGCTTCGAGCGCACCGACGCGCCGATCGTCGTGATCGGCTCGTCGACCGGCGGCCCGAGCGCGCTGCTCCAGATCTTCGGCTCCCTGATCGAGCCGCCGCCCCGCGCCTTCGTCGTGGCGCAGCACATGCCGGCGGGCTTCACGCGCGGCTTCGCGGAGCGCCTCGACCGCCTCACCACGCTGCGAACCCGCGAGGCGCGGGACGGCGACGTGCCGCTCCCGGGCACGGTGCTGATCGCGCCCGGCAGCGCGCATCTCGAGCTCGTGCGCGATCGCGACCGCATCGTGGCGCGGGTCACGCCGCGCGGGCACCAGGACCGCTACGCGCCCTCCGTCGACCGCCTGTTCCGCTCCGCAGCGAAGGTCTGCGGGCCGGACCTGCTCGCGCTGGTGCTGACCGGAATGGGCGACGATGGCCGGGAGGGCGTCCAGGTCGTGAAGCGGGCGGGCGGGCGGGTGATCGCCGAGGCCGAGGAGACGGCCGTCGTCTTCGGCATGCCGAAGCAGGCGATCCGCACCGGCGCGGTGGATGCCGTGCTTCCCCTCGACGCGATCGGGCCGCTGCTCCGAGGCCCCGAAGGCCCGAGCGGCGCCTCCCGTGTTCCCCCGATGCCTCATCCGGCTCTCCCCGCAGGTCCCCCCCGTTGAGCCGAAAGGAATTCCTGCGGCTGGCCGATAGGGTGGAAGTATGCAGGTGCAACACAGAATCCTGATCGTGGAGGACAGCTCCACGATCCGGCAGCTGCTCGGATTCGCGTTGAAGCGGATCAAGGGCGCGGAGATCGTCGAAGCCATCGACGGTCTCGACGGGTTGCGCCGGCTCGCAGGCGAGCCCTTCGACATCGCCCTCGTCGACCTGCAGATGCCCGTGATGGACGGACTGAAGCTGATCCAGGCGATCCGCTCGAAGCAGGAGCTCGCCGAGATGCCGATCGTCGTCGTCACCGCGGAGAGCGCCCAGGAGGAGCGGTCGCGCGCGCTGGCCCTCGGGGCGAACGAGTACCTGACGAAGCCGATCCAATCGAACCAGGTCGTCTCCGTGGTGCGTGGCCTGTTGAAGCTCGACCACACCGAGCACTGAGCGCTCTTCGCTCACGCGCTTCCCTTGCCGCCCTCCGTTACGGTCTTCCGTTACGGTCTTCCCTTGGGCCTCGCGCCCGTGCTATGCCTCGGCCCGTGCCGCGCCGGGCTCCTCACGTCGCCGTGCTCGTCGTCTGCCTCGTCGGCTTCCTTGCGCTGTCGGGGAGCGGCTGCGGCTACTCGGTGGTGCGCTACCGGGGCGCCCTCGGCGACGTCCGGCGCATCGCGATCCAGACCCTCGAGAACGACTCCTACGATCCCGGGCTCGATCTCGTCGTGACCGACGCCCTGGTGCGCGAGTTCGCGCGCCGCGGAGCCCTGGTCGTGGTGGAGGATCCCAGCCAGGCCGATCTCGTGATCGGCGGGCGCGTGCTGCCGCTGCGCACTGGCGGCCGGAGCTTCAGCTCCGTGCTGCTGACGCTCGAGTACCAGGTGACGCTGACGCTCGAGCTCGAGGTCCAGCGTCGCGACGGCAGCCTGGTGAAGATCGACCCGACGGCCCAGAGCGAAAGCGAGCTCTTCGTCGCGAGCGCCGACCTCGAGGCCACCCGCAAGAACCGCGACGAGGCCTTGCGGCGGGTCTCGGCCCTGCTCGCCGGGCGGGTCCACGACGCGCTCTTCGAGCGCCTGATGCCGTGACGCCGGACGAGCTCGAGAGCGAGCTCGCGGCCGGCCGCCTCCGGCCTGCCTACCTGGTTGCCGGCGACGAGCCCCTGCTGCGCGACGATGCGATGGCGGCCCTGCGCCGCGCCGTGCTCGAGGGCGCCTCCGCCGACTTCAACCTCGACAAGCTGCCTGCGGCCTCGACCTCGCCGGGCGCGCTGCGCGACGCGCTGCGCATGCTGCCGGTGATGGCGCGCCGCCGCCTGGTCTGGCTGCGCGAGCCCGAGGAGGCGCGCGCCGCGGGCCGGGCGCTGCTCGATGCGCTGCCCGATGCGGTGACGGAGCTCGCGGGCCGGGACGACGTCGTGCTGGTGGTGACCGCCGTGAAGATCGACCGCCGCGAGCGCTGGGTGAAGGCGTTCGGCGATCCGGCCGCCCTCGTCGTCTGCGAGGCGCCACGCGACGCGCGTGGTCTCGCCGGCTTCGCCCGCGCCGAGGCGAAGCGTCAGGGCGTCGGCCTCGAGCCGGCGGCCGCGGAGCTCCTGGCGGAGCGGATCGGCCCCCAGCTGCTGGTGCTGCGGCAGGAGATCGCGAAGGCGGCGTTGCTCGCGCATCCCGCGAGGACGATCACGCGCGACCACGTCGCGCGCGGCGTGATCGACGTGGCGGAGGAGCCGATCTGGGATCTGACCGACGCGATCGGCGAAGGCCGTCCCGGTGATGCCCTCGCGACGCTCGGCCGGCTGCTCCGCGGCGGCGCGCCGGCGCCGGTGGTGCTCGCGAGCCTGGCCTCGCATTTCCGCAAGCTCGCGCGGGTGCGCGCCGGCGCACGCCTCGCGGGGCCGCCCTTCGTGCTGCGAAAGCTCGAGTCGCAGGCGCGGCGCTACGCGCTCCAGCGGCTGCTCGCCCATCTCGAGGCGATCCACCGCACCGACGAGGCATTGAAGGGGAAGGGCGGACTGCCGCCAGAGCTGGCGCTCGAGCGGCTCGTGCTGGGGCTGGCGGCGTAACGGGGACGGCGGGCCGGGCAGGCCGCGGCTCGGAAGCCGCGCCCGTGGGCCGCGCCCTGGCGGCGCAGCCCGCGGAGCCTCAGGCCTTGGTGGCCTTCGCGGCGCGCTTCGCGAGGCGGGAGACGCGACGGCTCGCGCGCCGCTTCGGGATCACGCCCTTCGACGCCGCCTGGCGCAGCGCGCGCTCGGCGCCGCGGAGCTTCTCGGCGGCGTCGGCAGCGCCGCCGTCGATCGCCGTCAGGCAGTCCTTCACGACGGACTTCATCCGGCTCTTCACGGTCCGGTTCCGCTCCCGCCGGCGCTCGGACTGCCGGGCGCGCTTCTCGGCGGACTTGTGGTTGGCCACGCAAACACCTCCGGGGATTTGGAGCGCCGCAACATAGTCGGCGCCCCCCGCGCTGTAAACCAGCGCGTTCAGGCCGAAGCCCGGTCCGCCGATCAGTTCCCGGGGTTTTCCACGCCCGAGAGGGGAAGGGTGTGACGGACGGTCGCCGCTTCGCGGCGCTGGCAGCGGTCTGGGTCTTCGTGCTCGGGCTGGGTCTCGCGGGGCCCTGGCCCGGCGCCGGTCCCGCCCGCGCCGACGACCCGGCTCCGGCCCCCGACGCGGCCCCGGCCGAGCCGGCCGCGGGAGCGCTCTTCACGGATCCGGGGGCGTTCGTGGTCCCGCCTGCCTGGCGCGCGGGCGGCTCGGCGGCGCCGGGCGCTGGCGCCGCCCGGGGCGCGGCGAGCCGTGGCATCCACCGCACCGCCCTCGAGAGGCTCTGGCTCGAGGCGGCGGACCCGGAGGCGCGGGTCGCAAAGGCCGAAGGCGTCGCGCGCCAGCTCGGCGTCGCGAGCTACGACGCCGCGGGCCGCGCGCTTCTTCTCGCGACGCCCGACGGCTCCGCCGCCGAGCAGGCAGCGCGCGTCGCTCACGGGCTGCCCTACGCCCAGGGCGCGCTCGCGAGCGCGCGCCTGCGCGGCGGCAATGTGATCGGCGCGGGCACGGCGCTCCTCGCAGGCTTCGCGGCGCTCGATCGACACCTCGAAGCGTCGCTCTGGCTGCGCGCGCACCTGTTTCGCGCCGTCGCGTTCGCCTGCGCCTGGGGCGGCTTCGCGTTCCTGCTCGTCGCCGGCGCCTCGAGCCTTCGGCGCGCGGCCCACGACGTGGGCGACGTGCTCTCGGACGAGATGCCGTCCTGGCAGCGCCTGCTGCTCGTGGGTGCGCTGGTGCTGCTGCCGGCGTCCTTCGGTCAGGGGGCCTTCGGGCTCGCGCTCGGTCTGCTCGGGCTCGGCCTCGCGGCGGGCGATCCGAAGCAGCGGCCGGCGCTGATCGCGGCGGCCGTCGCCTGCTGGCTCGGCGCGCAGCCGCTCCTCGGCGCCGCGAGCCGCGCGCTCGCTGCCTTCGACGCCGATCCGGTCGCGCTCGCCGCCTGGAGCGTCGAGAGCGACGCCGCCCACCCGGGCGAGCTCGCGCGGCTCGCCGCCGCCGCGTCGGACGACGCGCTCGCGCGTCGCGCCCTTGCGGTGCACGCGCGTCGCACGGGCGACCTCGCCCTCGCCGACGAACGCTACGCCGCGCTCGTCGACGGCGACGCCGTCGATCCGGCCCTGCTCAACAACGCCGGCAACGTGCGCTTCGCCCGCGGCCGTCTCGACGAGGCGATCGAGCTCTACCAGGACGCCGCGGCGCAGGAGCGCTCGGCGGTGCTGTTCTTCAATCTCGCCCAGGCCTACGGCAGCGACATCCGGAGCCGCGAACAGGATCTCGCGCTTGCGCGCGCCCAGTCCCTCGACCGCAGCCTCGTGGGCGAGCTCACGGGCTTCGAGCCGAGCTTCGAGACCGGGCTCGCCGTCGACCTCCCGACGCCGCCGGGCGTGCTGCGCGCGCGCCTGCTCGACGCGCCGAGCGCGCCTGCGCTGGCCTCGGCGCTGCGCGACGGCTTCGCGCCCGGGGCCCTCGGACGCAGCGCGCTCGTGATGGCGCTCGCGCTCGCCGCCGTCGTCGCTGCGTCCCTCCTCGCCGCGCGTGGTCACGTGCCCGCACGCTGGTGTCGCCAGTGCGGCGCGCGCTGCTGCCCGCGCTGCGACGATCCGCCCGAGGCGCTCTCGGTCTGCCGCGACTGTGCGCGCACGGTCCAGCGCAAGGACGGCGTCGACGCCGGACGGCAGGGCGCGCGCCGGGTCGAGGTTCGCGAGCGCGCGCGGCGCCTGCTGCCGCTCTGGATCGCGGCGTCCCTCGTCCTGCCCGCGGTGGGCGCGCTGCGCGGGCGGCGGCCGCTCCTCGCCCTGGCCGGCGCCCTGGGCTTCGCCCTCGCGGTCGGCGCGAGCCCGCTGCTCCCGGCCCTCGCGCCCGATCCCCTCGCCGCCGGCCTTCCCGGCCGGGCGGCCCTCGGGCTCGTCGCCGGCCTCGGCGTCGCGGCCCATCTCGCGAGCGTCGGCCTCTCGCGCAGCGGACGGAGGAGCTGATGTCGGTCGCGCTGCGCGGAAACCTCGAGGACTTCGGCATCGGCGAAGTTTTCCAGCTGATCGGCCAGCAGCGGAAGACCGGCGTGCTCGAGGTCTCCCGCGAGGGCGAGCGCGTGCAGCTCTGCTTCGACGCCGGTGCGATCGTGAGCGCCACCCCGGCGGGCGGTCACGACGGCGCCGCGCTCGGCGACATGCTCGTGCGTTGCGGCCTGATCACCCGGGAGCGGCTCGAGGAGGTCGAGCGGGAGTGCGCCGCCGAGCCGAAGCCGCTCGCCCGCGCGCTGTTCGAGAAGGGCGCGCTCGCGGTGCCGCAGATCGAGGCGATCGAGGATCTGCTCACCCGCGAGACGCTCTTCGACCTGCTGCGCTGGAAGGGCGGGGCGTTCCACTTCCGGGCGCAGCCCGTCGTCCACGAGCGCGCACCGGGATCGTTGATCGCCGCCGAGCAGTTCCTGATGGACGGCCTGCGCATGGTCGACGAGTGGCGCGCGCTCACGCGCCACGTGCCGCGCGAGGAGACCGTCTTCCGGCGCGTGGGCTCGCTCTCGCGTCGCCCGACCGGCACGAGCGAGCTCGCGCCCCGCGAGCAGGAGGGCCTCGAGCGCGTGCTGCTGCTGGTGGACGGCCGGCTGACCGTGCGCCGCGTGATCGACCTCTCGCGCCTCGGCACCTTCGAGGCCACGAGCCATCTCGCGCGCTGCGTCCGGGACGGGCTCCTGGCCGCGGTCTCGCCCGAGGAGCTCGAGCGCGCGCGGCAGCGCCAGCGCGTCGCGCCGCCGCCCGCGACCCTGCCGCGGCCCCTCGTCCGCGCGCTCCCCTTCGCGCTCGCGGCGCTCGTCACGGCCGCCGCGATCTGGAGCGTGCTCGCGCCCCGGGCCGCCGCCCCGTTGCGGCCGGTCCTCCCGGCCACGCGCCAGGCCTGGGAGGCCCGGCTCCTGCGCAACGTGCTCGAGGCCCGGCACCTCGCGCGCGGCGCCTGGCCGGACGCGCTCGAGAGCCTCGAGAGCGAGGGCTTCCTGCCCCCGGATGCGTTGACGCTCGCGCCGGCCCGCTCCTACTATTACGCGCGCAAGCCCGAAGGCGCCCTGGTGCTGGCGCCCGACTCCTGACTCCGTCCACCCCGATCGCCGAGGCCGAGGACAGCGCCTGAGCCATCCCGAGACCGAGCCCTCCTCGACCCGTCAGACTCTCGTCTTCGACGACAACCACATGGCCGCCTCGCTCTACGGCGAAGGCGAGCGGACGCTCCGCATCCTCGAGCAGGAGCTCGGCATCCAGGCCCGGGCCCGAGGCAACGAGGTGCGTCTGGTGGGGACGCCCGCGAGCGTCGCCCTCGCCCGCAAGGTGCTCGAGGAGCTCTACGGCGTGCTGCGCGCGGGCAACGCGGTGCAGCCGCGGGACGTGCGTGAGGCCGTGCGCATGGCGACCGAGCGGCCCGAGCAGCCCCTGGCCGACGTCTACGAGGACGTGCTCACGGCCGTCGGCGGGCGGCGGCGCATCACGGCAAAGAACTTCTCCCAACGCCGCTACGTCGAGCTGATGCGGAGCCACGATCTGGTGTTCTCCCTGGGCCCGGCCGGGACCGGCAAGACCTACCTCGCCATGGCGGTGGCGGTGGCGGCGCTGAACCGTCACGAGGTCTCGCGCGTGATCCTCGCGCGACCGGCGGTCGAGGCCGGCGAGAAGCTCGGCTTCCTGCCCGGCTCCATGGCGGAGAAGGTGAACCCCTACCTGCGTCCGCTCTACGACGCGCTCCACGACATGATGGACTTCGAGAAGGCGGCGCGGCTCATGGAGCGCGGCGTGATCGAGGTCGCGCCCCTCGCGTTCATGCGCGGGCGCACCCTGAACGACTCCTTCGTGATCCTGGACGAGGCGCAGAACACGACCGGCGAGCAGATGAAGATGTTCCTGACACGCCTCGGCTTCGGCTCGCGCGCGGTGGTGACCGGCGACGTCACCCAGATCGACCTGCCGGCGGACAAGCGCAGCGGCCTCGTCGAGGCCGCGCGCCTGCTCGAGGGCGTCGAGGGTATCGGCTTCATGCGCTTCACGGAGGCCGACGTCGTCCGACATCCGCTGGTGCAGGCCATCATCCGCGCCTACGAGCGTGACGCCGCCGAGGCCCGGCCCGAGGAAGCGCCGGGCGGCGAGACCGGCCCCGGTCGGCGATGACCCCGCGATGAGCGTGCGCCTCGTCGCGCCGCCGCGGCGGCGCGACCTGCCGCGATTCGACCGCCCGCTGCTCCGGCGCCGCGCGGCGCGCGCGCTCCGTGCGATCGGTCACGCGCGCTCCGAGCTCTCCCTCGCCCTGGTGGACGACGCGGCGATGGCCGCGCTGAACGAGGGCCATCGCGGGAAGCCGGGCCCGACCGACGTGCTCTCTTTCTCGCTGCTCGAGGGCCCCGGCGCCGAGCATCGCGGCGCGCTCCTCGGCGACGTGGTGATCGCGCTCGGCGTCGCCGAGCGCCAGGCCCGCCTCGGCCGCCGCAGCCTCGACGACGAGCTCGCGCGGCTCCTGATCCACGGCGTGCTCCATCTCGTGGGCCACGATCACGAGCGCGACGACGAGACCCGGCGCATGCGCGCCGAGGAGCGGCGGGTCTGGAAGGCGGTGAGCGCGTGACACGGGGACGGCGTTGGCTCTGGATCGCCGCCTACGCGCTGGCGACGTTCCTCTCGTTTCCGCACGCGCTCGGCGCGGGGTCGGTCGACCTCGGGATCGTCGTCGCGTGGCTCGGCCCCGCGCTGCTCGTGACGGCGCTTCGCGGCCTCGCCCCGGGCGCCGCGTTCCGCTGGGCGTTCGCGGCCGGCCTCGTCGCCCACGCGGCGATCCTGCACTGGATCTACGTCGTCACCGTGGTCTACGGACACGCGCCGGCGATCGTCGGCGTGCTCGCGCCGATCGGCCTCGCGGCCTACATGGCGATCCACGTGGGCGCCTTCGGCTGGATCGCGGCGCGCTTCGCTCGCGCGCGCTGGGACGGTCCGTTCGCCCTCGCCGCCGCCTGGGCCGCGCTCGACCTCGCCCGACACCACTTCCTGACGGGCTTCCCGTGGGCGGTGATCGGCTACGCCCAGCACCAGAGCCCGCCGCTCCTCGCGCTCGCGTCCTTCGGCGGCGTGATCGCGCTCTCGTTCCTGACCGCGCTCGGTTCGTTCTCGGCGCTGGCGCTGCTGCGCGCGCGACGCTCCGGCGTGCGCGCGCCGCGCGCGGCGATCGCCGGTCTCGCGACGGTCGTGCTCGCCCACGTCGCGGGCGGTGCGCTCCTCGCGTCGGATCCCGCGTCCGGTCCCGAGCGCCTGCGCATCGCCGTGCTCCAGGGCAACGTGGACCAGGGCGTCAAGTGGAGCCCGGCGTACCTCGAGGAGACGCTGTCGCGCTACGAGACGCTCTCGCGCCGCGCCGCCGCTAAGGGCGCGCGCGTGATCGTCTGGCCCGAGACCGCGGTGCCGGGCTCGATCGAGACCGACCCCGCCTTCCGCGAGCGGATCCAGGCCCTGGCCGGCGACACCGGCGCGACGCTCGTCGTCGGCGCGGTCGGGATCGAGCTGCGGAAGGGGCAGGTCCACTACTTCGACAGCGCCTACCTGTTCGAGAACACGGGCGCGATCCTCGACCGCTACGACAAGGCGCACCTCGTGCCCTTCGGCGAGTACGTCCCGCTGCGCGAGTGGATCGGGCGCTTCGTCGGCGCCGTGGCCGCGGGCATCGCGCCCGACAACGTCACCGCCGGCGCCCGGCCCCGGGTCGTCTCGCTCGCGCTCCCGCCCGCGGCCGGCTCGAGCGCGGACGAGGCCGTGCCGGCCGGGATCCCCATCTGCTACGAGCTGCTCTTCCCGGATCTCGTGCGCCACTTCACGGGCGACGGGGCGCGCGTGCTGCTCGCGATCACCAACGACGCCTGGTACGGACGGACCGGCGCCCCGTATCAGTTCCTCGCCATCACTGCGCTGCGCTCCGCGGAGACGCGGACCTGGACGGCTCGAGCCGCCAACACCGGGGTCTCGGCCGTGATCGACGATCGCGGGCGCGTGCGAGTCCGGACGCCTATCTTCGAGCAGACGCTGCTCGTGGAGGACGTGCCGCTGCGCCCGATCGGGGCCGAGCCGTCCTTCTACGTGCGACACGGCGACGTGTTCGGGATCGGCTGCGCTGTGGCGACGCTCCTCCTCCTCGGCGTCGCCTGGCGCCGCGGGGGAACGGCGCCCGACGAATCGTCCGCCGCCAGCTGAGAGGGGTTCCATGTCCGAGAAGCCGGCGGCGACGCCGCCCGCCAGCCCGGGAAGCCAGCCCGCGGCCCCTGCCGCGACCGGGCCCGACGCCCACGAGCTCGGGGAGCGGCTGCGCAGCCTGCGCGATCGCGTCGTCGAGCTCCGGGGGCGGCTTTGACGTCCCGGGGATGATCGCCCGGCGCGACGCCCTCGAGGCCGAGAGCGCGCGCCCCGATCTCTGGAACGACCGCGAGCGGGCCGAGAAGGTGCTGCGCGAGAAGCGCACCCTCGAGCGCGAGATCGGCCTCTTCGACGATCTCGGTACTGCGCTCGACGACGCCGAGGTGCTGCTCGAGCTCGCGGCCGAGGCCGACGACGCCGGCACCCGCCTCGAGGCCCACGACAAGCTCGAGGCGACCGAGCGCAAGCTCGAGGAGGCCGAGCTCCGGCGCCTGCTCGGCGGCGAGCACGACGCGAACAACGCCATCGTCACGATCACGCCGGGCGCCGGCGGCACCGATGCCTGTGACTGGGCCGAGATGCTGCTGCGCATGTACCTGCGCTGGGCGGAGGCCCGCGGCTACAAGATCGAGATCCTCGAGGCCTCGCCGGGCGACGAGGCGGGCCTGCGCAGCGCAACCGTCACGATCTCCGGCGACTACGCCTTCGGCTACATGAAGACCGAGGAGGGTGTGCACCGCCTGGTGCGGATCTCGCCCTTCGACGCCGCGAAGCGACGCCAGACCGCCTTCGCGAGCGTCGCCGTCGTGCCTGAGATCGCCGACGAGGTCGAGGTCGAGCTCGACGAGGCCGACCTGCGCGTCGACACCTACCGCGCCGGCGGCGCCGGCGGGCAGCACGTGAACAAGACCGACTCCGCGGTGCGGCTCACGCACATCCCGACCGGCATCGTGGTGCAGTGCCAGAACGAGCGCTCCCAGCACAAGAACCGCTCGGCGGCCCTGAAGGTGATGCGGGCGCGGCTCTACGAGCGCGCACGGGCCGAGAAGGAGGCGCGGCTCGCGGCGCTGCGCGGCGAGCGGCGCGACATCAACTTCGGCAGCCAGATCCGCTCCTACACCCTGCATCCGAGCCAGCGCGTGAAGGATCACCGCACGGGCTTCGAGGCGGGCAACGCCCAGGGCGTGCTCGAAGGCGACATCGACGGCTTCATCCGCGCGACGCTGCTGCAGCGCGCGAGCGGCGCGCCGGCGCCGGCCGCGGCGAAGGAGGACGAGTGAGCGAGGCCGAGCGCGAGAGCCGGCGGGCGCGTCTCGACGCGTTGCGGGCGAGCGGGAACGACCCGTTCCCCGCGGCGGTCGGCCCGCACCAGCGCATCGCCGCGGTGCGCGCCGCGAACGACGGGCGCGACGAGGCGGCGCTCGCGGCGGAGCGCCCCGAGGTCGCGGTCTGCGGCCGCGTGATGTCGCTCCGGAGCTTCGGAAAGCTCCGCTTCTTCGACCTGCTCGAGGACGGCGTCCGGATCCAGGCGAGCGCGCGCAAGGGCGAGACGCCCGAGGAGGCGCTCGCGCGTCTCGACGGCGTCGACGTCGGCGACTTCGTGCGCGTTGCGGGCACGCTCTGGCGCACGCGCACCGGCGAGCTCACGGTCGCGTGTCACGGGCTCGAGCTGCTGGCGAAGACGCTGCGTCCGCTGCCCGAGAAGTGGCACGGGCTCGCCGACGTCGAAGCCCGCTTCCGCCAGCGCTACCTCGACCTGCTGGTCAACGAGGACTCGCGGCGCATCGCCATCGTGCGCAGCCGCGCCGTGGCCGCGATGCGCGAGTTCCTGAACGGGCGCGGCTTCCTCGAGGTCGAGACCCCGGTGCTGCAGCCGCTCTACGGCGGCGCCGCCGCGCGGCCCTTCACCACGCACCACAATCTCTACGACCAGGAGCTCTACCTGCGGATCAGCGACGAGCTGTACCTGAAGCGCCTGATCATCGGCGGCCTCGAGCGGGTCTACGAGATCGGACACAACTTCCGGAACGAGGGCGTCTCGAAGAAGCACAACCCCGAGTTCTCGATGATGGAGTGCTACCAGGCCTACGCCGACTACCGCGACATGATGGAGCTGGTCGAGGCGATGGTGGGGTCGATCGCGCAGCGGGTGCTCGGGCGCACGACGGCGACCTGGCAGGGCAAGGAGATCGAGCTCGCGGGCCCCTGGCCCCGCATCACGATGCAGCGGGCGATCGAGCAGGCGAGCGGCATCGACATCCTGGCCGCGGGAACGAACGAGGCCCTCGCGGAGTCGATCCGAGCGAGGGGGCTCGACGTGCCGGTGGGCCCGACCTGGGGGCAGACCGTGGACGAGCTCTTCAGCGCCTGTGTCGAGCCGACGCTGATCCAGCCCACCTTCGTGACGGACTACCCGGTCGAGCTCTCGCCCCTGGCGAAGCGCTCGCCGCGGGACCCCCGCCTGGTGGAGCGCTTCGAGGTCTTCGTGGGCGGCATGGAGATCGGGAACGCCTTCAGCGAGCTCAACGATCCCGACGACCAGCGGGCCCGCTTCGAGGAGGCCCGGGCCGCCGCCGAGGCCGGCGACGAGGAGGCCCATCCCGTGGACGAGGACTTCCTGCGCGCCATGGAGCATGGCATGCCGCCCACCGGCGGCCTGGGCGTGGGCGTGGACCGCCTCGTGATGGTGCTCGCGGACGCGCCGAGCCTGCGCGAGACGATCCTGTTCCCGCACATGCGGCCGGAGCAGGACTAGTGGAGGCCGTCGCGACGGCCGCCTGGGAGTGGCTCGCAGCCGCGGGCGGCAGCGTCGCCCTGGGCTTGATCGTGGCCCTCGCGGTCGGGATCAACGCGCTCACGGTCCTCTTCCTCGGCTCCGCGGTGATCGTGCTCGAGCGCTTCGCGCGTGCGGCGCGACGCCCGCTGGTGATGGTGCTGGTGGCGATCGCAGTCGCGCTCGTGGGCGGCGTGATCGCGACCTCGCTCGCGGGACCCGAGGCGATCTCCGAGGCCGGCGGCTTCGCGCCCGCCTGGGGCGTGCGCGTGGGCGCGATCGCGATCGTGCTGCTGGTGCTGGTCCCCGTGACGCGGCTCGTGCTCGCGCGGCTCGCGCCCGCGCGGCTCGGCGCCGCCGCGCTCTTCGTGCTCGGCGCCGGCTTCGCCCTCGTCGTGGGCGGGCTCGGGCGCCCGGGCATCGCGGCGGCGCCCCTCGCGATCGCCCTCGCCGCTTGGCTCGGACTCGCGTGGCGCCGGCGGGCCCGCCGCGACGGCGCGCCCGCCACCGACGCCGAGCGCCTGCTCTGGGTCCTCGCCGTCGCCCTCGCGCCGGGCCTGCCCCTCGCGTTGCTGCTCCCGGAGCCCGACCCGAAGGTCGCGGGCGCCGGCGTCTCGCTGCTCGGCTTCGTCGCGGTCTTCGTGCTGCTCGGCCTGCTCCCGCTCGCGATCGCGGGGCTCGTCGACCTCCGCCGCAGCGCCGAGTGGTTCATCGCGCGGCGCTACCTGTTCGCGCGTCGGCGCCAGACGTTCATCTCGGTGATCACGCTGATCTGCGTCGGTGGCGTCGCTGTCGGCGTCTGGCTCATCATCACCGTGCTGTCGGTGATGAACGGCTTCGAGCGCACCTGGCGCGACGAGATCATCGGCAACCGGGCCCATTTCACGATCCACTCGAGCATGGGCGAGATCCCGGGCTACGTGGACGCGCTCGAAAAGGTGCGGCACGTGCCCGGCGTGGTCGGCGCGACGCCCTACGTCGACGCCGAGGGCATGGTGCGCGGCGAGGGCGGCCAGATCATCGGCGTGCGCCTGCGCGGCATCGACCCGGCGTCGATCGGCCAGGTGACGGACCTGCGCGCCGACGTGAAGGAGGGCTCGCTCGACGATCTCGCGCCGCGCGCGGCGGTGGCCGAGGACGAGGACGAAGATGCGGCCGGCGCGCCGCCTGCGGGCGACGCGGGTTCCGGAGGGCCGCCCGCGAGCGGCGGCGGCACGGAGGCCGCGAGCGTGGACCGCGCGCCCGGCATCGTGCTCGGGCGCCAGCTCGCCGCGGTGCTAGGCGCCGGCATCGGCGACCCGGTGCTCCTGGTCTCGCCCTTCGGCGGCCCGCCGACGCCCCTCGGCCCGGCGCCGCGCTTGAAGCGCTTCCGCCTCGCCGCGACCTTCGAGTCGAGCTTCTTCCAGTGGGATGAGGCCTTCGCCTACACGAGCCTCGCGGCGGCCCAGGACTTCCGCCGCGCGCCCGACGCCATCGACGGCATCGAGGTGCGCGTCGAGGACTTCTACCGCTCCCAGCGCGTCGCGAAGCTGGCGCAGCAGCAGCTCGGCTTCCCGTACTACACGCGCGACTGGAAGGAGTACTTCCCCGCCTTCTTCCAGGCGCTGAAGACCGAGCGCGTGATGATGTTCGTGCTGCTCACCATGATCATGGTCGTCGCCGCCTTCGTGATCGTGGCGACCCTGATCATGATGATCATGGAGAAGTCGAGCGACATCGCGATCCTGAAGACGATGGGCGCGGAGGACGCGAGCATCGAGCGCATCTTCGCCCTCGAGGGCACGCTGATCGGCCTCGTGGGCACGCTCCTCGGCGTGCTCGCCGGGATCATGGTGACGACGCAGCTCGCCTGGATCCAGGCGCAGGTCGAGTCGCTCACCGGCATCGACCCGCTGCCCGCGAGCGTCTACCAGCTCTCGGAGCTGCCCTGGGAGATCGACCCGGTGCAGGTGCTCGTGATCTCGACCATCGCCATGGTCCTCTCCCTCGGCGCGACCCTGCTGCCGTCGCGCCAGGGCGCGCGCCTCGATCCCGCGGAGGCGCTCCGGTATGAGTGACGAGCTGCTGCGCGTCGAGGGCGTGCGCAAGTCGTTCCAGACGGGCGAGGGCGAGATCGAGGTCCTGCGCTCGGTCGACCTCTCGCTGCGCGAGGGCGAGCGGATCGCGATCGTCGGGCAGTCGGGCGTCGGGAAGTCGACCCTGCTCCACGTCCTCGGCACCCTCGACAAGCCCACGGCCGGGCGGGTGCTGTTCCGGGGCGAGGACCTGTTCTCGAAGTCGGCGCCCGAGCTCGCGCGCTTCCGCAACGAGTGCCTGGGCTTCGTGTTCCAGTTCCACCACCTGCTGCCGGAGTTCGACGCCCTCGAGAACGTGATGATGCCCGGGCTGCTGCGCGGCCTCCCGTTCGACGCGATGCGGCCGAAGGCGCGGGCGATCCTCGAGGAGGTGGGCCTCGGCCACCGTCTCGATCATCGCGTCGGCAAGCTCTCGGGCGGCGAGCGGCAGCGCGTCGCGGTGGCGCGCGCCCTCGTCCTCGACCCGCCGCTGCTGCTGGCGGACGAGCCCACGGGGAATCTCGACCCCGTGACCGGCGAGCGCATCACGGAGCTCCTGCTCGAAATGAACCGCACCCGGGGCACGAGCCTGGTCGTGGTCACCACAACCCCACCCTGGCCGAGCGACTCGGGCGCACGCTGACCCTGGTCGAGGGGAAGCTCTGAGCGGGACGCGGGCCCGGCCGTCCGAGCCGGGCCCCCGCGCGCGCGTTTCGCCCCCGGGCCGGGCGCCCGGCCCGGAGCCGCGTACGGGGGCTTCACGGAGCCGCGGCTGGCTACGCAACATCGCGTCAGAACGCCAGAAATCGTGCCGACGGGGCTTGCCCCCGGACGCGGCCGGCGAGTACCATGCGCCGCGCTCGCCCGGCGACGGTGGCGCGCGGAGGGATGGCTTGCTGGTGGATGCGCCCCGGGCGTTTCGGACCGCCGCCCGCACGATGGGCCTGGGTCTCGCCGCCGCGGCGATGCTCCTGGTCGGGTCGTCCGCCGTCCGGGCCCAGACCCCTGGCACGGTCGCCATCCTCCCCTTCGACGTGAACAGCCCGAAGCCCCTGGAGCATCTCCAGCGCTCGCTCCCGGAGCTGCTCGCCACGCGGCTCGAGTCGGGTGGCCGGCTGCGTGTGATCGACCCCGCCGCCACCCGCGAGGCCGCGACGCGCCTCGGCGTCACGGCGGGCGACGCCGAGCTGCGCAAGCTCGCCGGCGACCTCGGCGCCGACACCGTGATCAAGGGAACCCTGACCGAGCTCGCCGGGCGCTTCAGCCTCGACGTGCGCGTGACGGCGCGCGAGGGCGGCACTGCGAGCCGCAGCTACGTCTACACCGCGGAGAGCGAGGAGGAGCTGCTCGACCGCGTGAACGAGCTCGCGGACCAGCTCGCCGGCCAGCTCACGGGCCGCGCTGGCGGGATCGTGAAGAGGATCGAGATCGAGGGCGTACAGGAGCTTCCGGACGACATGCAGCAGCGGCTGCGCACGAAGACCGGCCAGCCCTTCGATTCCGCCGCGGCGCGAGAGGATCTCGCGACCCTGCGTGAGCAGCCCGGCATCGGCGCCGGCACGGTCGAGACCGTGCCCGACGGCGACGGCGTGCGCGTCGTGTTCAAGATGACCCGCGGCGGAGCGCTGGCCCGGGCCGCTGCGCCGCCGTCGCCGGCCGGGACGGCCGGCGAGCGCGTCGCCGAGGTCGAGGTGCAGGGCAACCGGCGGATCGAGGCCGCGGCGATCCTCGCGCGCGTCACGACGAAGGCGGGTGAGCCGTACGAGCCCGCGCGCATCGCCGGCGACGTGCGCGCGGTCTTCGCCCTCGGCTTCTTCAAGGACGTGCGCGTGCTGACCGAGCCCGGCGCCGGTGGCCGCGTCGTGATCTTCGAGGTCGAGGAGAACCCGGTCGTGCGCCAGGTTGCGATCTCGGGTAACGACTCGATCGACGCCGAGAAGATCCGCGACGCCATGACGCTCACCACCGGCTCGACCCTCGACTATCCGCTCGTGTACGAGAACACGCAGCGCGTCGAGCAGCTCTACCGCTCCGAGGGCTACTACCTCGCGAAGGTGAAGCAGGACATCCAGCCCCTCGGCGAGGACGCGGTCGCCGTGAACTTCCAGGTGGAGGAGGGCAAGAAGCTCCGCCTGGAGGAGATCGAGTTCCAGGGCAACGAGGCGCTCTCGAGCAGCGAGCTCGAGGCCGGCATGAAGACGAAGCCCTGGCACTGGTACTCGTACGTCACGCGCTTCCTCGACAACTCGGGCACCTACTCGGAGCCCGTCTTCCTCCAGGACCTGCGTGGCGTCGAGCAGAAGTACACCGATCGCGGATACCTCCAGGTCGAGCTCTCCGAGCCGCGCGTCGACGCGCAGGCCGACGGCCTGGTCGTGGTGGTGGACGTGACCGAAGGCAACCAATACCGGGTGGGCGAGCTCGACGTCACGGGCGACGAGTCGGCGGACGTCGACGTGCTGCGCGAGCAGCTGAGGCTCAAGCCCGGCGAGGTCTTCAACCGCTCCTACCTGACGGCCGACGTCGAGGGCCTGACCTCCCACTACACCGACCGCGGCTTCTACTTCGCGAACGTGAACCCGCGCACGGACCTGAAGTCCACCGACAAGACCGTGGACGTCGACTTCCAGGTCGAGCGTGGCGACCTCCACTTCGTGAAGGAGATCGACGTCTCCGGGAACACGACCACGATCGACCCGGTGATCCGGCGCGAGCTGCGCCTGGTCGAAGGTCAGCTCTGGTCGGCCCGCGCGGTCGAGACCAGCAAGAAGCGGCTCGAGAACCTGGGCTTCTTCGAAGAGGTGAACTTCGAGCCCAAGCCGACCGATCAGCCGGGCCTGCTCGACCTCGGCGTGAAGGTCGTCGAGAAGCCGACGGGCTCGCTCTCCTTCGGCGCCGGCTTCTCGTCCCAGGACGGCTTCATCGTGTCGGGGAGCGTGTCCCAGGCGAACCTGTTCGGGCGCGGCTACGGCGTACAGCTCGCGGCCGACGTCGGCGGCGTGTCGAACCGCTTCTTCCTGAGCTTCAGCGACTCCTACTTCCTCGACACCGAGTTCGGTCTCGGCGCCACGATCTTCCTCACGAGCCTCGACTACGAGGACTTCGAGGAGACGAGCCGCGGCATCGACCTGAACCTCGGCCACGCGCTGAACGAGGAGAACACGTCGCGCGGCTTCCTCAGCTACAGCTTCACGCAGCGCGAGGTCGACCAGCCCTCGAACGTGAATGCGGCTTCGCTGATCTTCCGCGAGGTGCTCCAGGGCCGGGAGTCGACGAGCCTGCTCGGCCTCTCGATGCGCGCGCAGCAGCTCGACAACTACCTCGCGCCGCGCGAGGGCCACCAGTACGCGGCGGCCATCGAGGGCGCGGGCCTCGGCGGCTTCGCGAAGTTCGCGCGCCTCGAGGGCCGGACGGCCTGGTACATCCCGGCGCCGAAGTTCGCGGGCATCGAGTCCACCTTCATGCTGGCGGCGCGCGGCGGCTGGGCGATCCCCTTCAACAAGATCGGCGACTACGATCTGAAGACGATTCCGAACTACGTGAGCGAGGTCGCCCCGTCGGTGCCGGACTCGGGCTTCCTGAATCTCAATCCCGAAGCGCCGCCGCTCGACCACATCGACCGCGATCTCAAGCTGCCCCTGACCGAGCGCTACTTCCTGGGCGGCCTCGGCACCTTCCAGCTCCGCGGCTACAAGTCGCGCTCGGTCGGCCCGCGCCGCGCCGTGCTGCAGCGGCTCGGAGGCAGCGACGGCGCCGCGTTCTTCGCCCCGGTCGGCACCAACATCCTCCCGATCGACAACGGGGACGGCACGGTCACCGCGCGCTACGTCTGCAACGACGAGGAGAACTCGTTCACCCAGGGCAACCAGAACGGCGAGTGCAACTCGCTCGACGACAAGGACAACGACGACTTCGACGATCTCGACGAGACCGACGTGATCGGCGGCAACAAGTACGTCTCGCTCTCGGCGGAGTACCGCTTCCCGATCTCCGAGACGCTCGGGCTCATGGGCATCCTCTTCATCGACGCCGGCGCCTCGTTGGGAGAGGATCAGAGCCTGTTCGCCCTGGGGGAGTGGCGCTACGGTACCGGCGTCGGGGCGCTCTGGTTCTCGCCGTTCGGACCGTTGCAGGGATTCCTCGGCTTCCCGATCAATCCGCTCTCGGTCGAGGATAATTTCGTGTTCGAGTTCTCCGTCGGGGGCGCGAACTTCTGACGGGCGACGCCCGGATTCCATCGCTACCAGGACGAGTCTCGCAGAGGCTCGTGAAGTCCAAGGGAGGGGAGCTAGATGCAGGTGCACAAGGCGCTCGTGCTGCTCGGGTTGGCAGCGGTGCTGACCTTCGGAACGGCGGCATCGGACGAGCCGGTGAAGATCGGCGTGGTGGATCTCGACCAGGCCGTGAGTCAGACCGCGGACGGCAAGCGGGCGATGGAGGAGATCCAGCAGAAGCAGAAGTCGGCCGAGGGGCAGGTGCAGCCGCTGGTCGATTCGCTGAAGGGCATGGAGGAGGAGCTGAAGAGCAAGAAGTTCGTGCTCTCCGACGACGCCCTGCGCGAGAAGCAGCTCGCCTACGCCTCGAAGCGCAACGAGATCGAGACCAAGCTTCGCGAGCTCAAGGGCGAGATCGAGATCGACCGCGAGCGCATCCTCGGGCCGCTGTTCTCGAAGCTGAACGACGTCGTGAAGGAGGTGGGCCAGGAGCAGGGCTACACCGTGATCTTCGCGCGCGGCGCGGCGGGCCTGATGTACACGCGCGAGGCGGCGGACATCACCGATCTCGTCGTGCAGAAGTTCAACAGCCGAGGCTGACGCCCGGCCGTGACGCTCGTCCATCCCACGGCGCAGCTAGACCCCGGTGCCCGGCTCGGCACCGGGGTCCGCGTCGGCGCGTTCTCCGTGATCGGCCCCGAGGTCGAGCTCGGCGACGGCGTCGAGATCGCGGCCCACGTCTGGGTCACCGGCCGCTCGCGGATCGGCGCGCGCAGCCGCGTCTTCCCCTTCGCTGCGATCGGCGGCGAGCCCCAGGACAAGACCTTCGCCGGCGAGGAGACGCGCCTCGAGATCGGTGCGGACAACGTGATCCGCGAGCACGTCACGATCCACGTCGGCACCAAGAAGGGCGGGGGCTGCACCCGGATCGGGGACGACAACCTGATCATGAACGGCGTGCACGTCGCTCACGACTGCCAGATCGGCTCCCACACCATCATCGCCAGCTTCACGGGCCTCGCCGGGCACGTCGCCGTCGAGGACTACGCCGTGCTCGGCGCCTACACGGGCGTCCACCAGTTCTGCCGCGTCGGCGAGTCCGTGATGTGCGCCTCGAACGCGAAGCTCTCCCTCGACGCGCCGCCCTTCTCCATGGTGGCCGGCGACCGCGCGCGTCTCGCCGGCCTGAACACGGTGGGCTTGAAGCGCCGCGAGCTCTCCGACGACGCCCAGCGTGCGCTGAAGCGCGCCTTCCACGTCATCTTCTCGTCGAAGCTCCGGCTCGAGCCGGCCCTCTCGCGCGTGCGCGACGAGCTCGGGGCGGTGCCCGAGGTGGCGCGCCTGGTGCGCTTCCTCGAGAAGTCCGAGCGGGGCTTCTGCCGCTGAGCGCGGCCCCGGACAGAGCGGACGCGCTCGGCCTGATCGCCGGGCGCGGGCGACTGCCCTTCGTCGCAGCGGAGTCGGCCCGCGCGCGCGGGCGGCGCGTCGTCGCGGTCGGCTTCCACGGGGAGACCGATCCCGCCCTCGAGCGCGCGGTGGACGCGTTCCACTGGCTCCATCTCGGCGAGCTCGGCGCGCTGGTCGAGACGCTCCGTGCTGCCGGCGCGCGCGAGGCGGTGATGATCGGGAAGATCCCGAAGACGAATCTGTTCGGGGATCTCTCGCGCGTGCGGCCGGACGCGACGGCGCTGGCCCTGCTCGCGGGACTGCGCGCGCGAAACGACGACTCGATCCTGAACGCCCTGGCGGACCTGCTCGAGGAGAAGGGCGTCCTGCTCAGGCCCCAGGCCGAGCTCGTCCCCGAGCTCGTGGCCCAGGAAGGCCAGCTCGGCGCCGTCGCGCCTTCGCCGGCCCAGCGCGCGGAGATCGCCTTCGGCTTCCCGGTGGCGAAGGCGCTCGGCGCCGTGGACGTGGGCCAGACCGTGGTCGTTCGCGAGCGCGCGGTGCTGGCGCTCGAGGCGATCGAGGGCACGGACGAGACGATCCGCCGCGGTACGGCGCTGGGCGGCCCGGGCGCCGTGGTGGTGAAGGTGGCGAAGCCGCGCCAGGACCCGCGCTTCGACGTGCCGACCGTCGGCCCCGACACGCTCGCGGTGATGATCGAGGGCAAGGCCGCCGTGCTCGCGGTCGAGGCGGGACGCACCTTCCTGGTCGAGCGCGAGGCGCTCCTGCGACAGGCGGACGCACACGGCATCGCGCTCGTGGGCGTGCGCGAGGAGGCGCCGTGAGCACGAAGCCGCTTCGCCTGATCGTGATCGGCGCGGGGCACATGGGCCGCCTCCACGCCCAGAAGATTGCAGCGCTGCGCGATGGCGGCGAGAACGTGACGCTCGCCGGCGTCGCCGACGTGGAGCGCGAGCGTGCGGAGCAGGTGGCCGGGCCCCTGGGCGTGCCGGCCGTCGAGCGTGCAGACGCGCTCTATGCGGCCGCGGACGCGGCGGTCGTCGCCGTCCCGACCGTCGATCACTACGCCGTCGTGCGGGAGGCGCTCGCCGCGGGCCTCGACGTGCTGATCGAGAAGCCGATCGCGGCGACGCTCGCCGATGCCGAGGAGCTGCTCGCCCTCGCGAAGAGCGCGGACCGCGTGCTCCAGGTCGGGCACCTCGAGCGGTTCAACGGCGCCATGCGGCGGGTCGCGGGCCTGGTGCGGCGCCCCCGCTTCGTCGAGGCCCATCGGATGGGCCCGTTCCCGGCGCGCGCGACCGATGTGGACGTGGTCCGCGACCTGATGATCCACGACATCGACCTGATCCAGGGCTTCCTCGGCGAGGAGCCCGACCGCATCGAGTCGATCGGCGTCCCGGTGCTGACACGCAACGTCGACATCGCGAACGCGCGCCTCACGTTCCCGAGCGGCTGCGTCGCGAACCTGACGGCGAGCCGCGTCTCGCCGACGCCGATGCGGAAGCTGCGGCTGTTCCAGCCCGACGGCTACATCTCGATCGACTTCCTCGCGCAGTCCGCCGTGATCTTCCGGCGCTTCGAGGACCCCGGTCAGGCGGAGCCGCGGATCGAGATGGAGAAGCTCGAGATCGACCGGGAGGACGCGCTGCTCGAGGAGCTCCGGGCCTTCGTCGGCTGCGTGCGCACGCGCGAGACCCCGAGCGTCTCGGGCGAGGACGCGCTGTCGGCGCTCCGCACCGCGCTGCGCGTGATCGACGCGATGCCTCCCCTCGACGCCCTGCGATGACCCGGGTGCTGGTCTCGGCCGGGGACGCCTCGGGCGACCTCCACGCCGCGGGCCTGGTCGCAGCCCTTCGCCGCCTGCGGCCCGACACGCGCTTCTGTGGTCTCGGCGGCGACGCGATGGCCGCGGCGGGAGTCGAGCTGCTGGTCCACCAGCGCGAGATCGCGATCGGCGGGCTGGTCGAGGTGCTCTCGAGCTTGCGGCGCGTGTTCGCGGCCTGGGACGCGCTCGGCCGCGCGCTCGCGGCCTCCGACCCGGCCGAGCGTCCGCGGCTCGCCGTGCTCGTCGACGCGCCGGACTTCAACCTGCCCCTCGCAAAGCGCGCGCGCCGCGCGGGCGTCCCCGTCCTCTACTACGTGAGCCCGCAGGTCTGGGCCTGGCGGCGGGGACGGATCCGCACTCTCGCCCGGCGCGCCGATCGGCTCGCGGCGATCTTCCCGTTCGAGCCTTCGCTCTACGCCGGCACGGGCCTGCGCGTCGACTTCGTGGGTCATCCCCTGGTCGACTCCCTCGGCGCCCTCGCGCGCGAGCTCGACGCGAAGAGCGCGCGCGTCCGGCTCGGGCTCCCTGAGGCAGCACCGCTGGTGCTGCTCATGCCCGGGAGCCGCCGCAACGAGCTCGACCACCACCTGGACGTGATGCTCGCGAGCGCGCGCGCGCTGCACGCGCGGCGCCCCGACGTGCGCTTCGCCCTCGCCGTCGCGCCGAGCCTCGCGCGCGAGGACGTGGCGGCGCGGGTGGCCGCGGCGCGTCTGCCGGCCGGCGCGGAGCCCGTGCTCGTCGCCGGTCGCGCCCACGAGGCGATCCTCGCCGCCGACGTCGTGCTCGCGAAGCCCGGCACGAGCACGATCGAGGTCGCATTGCTCGCGCGTCCCCTGGTCGTGGTCGGTCGGGCGAACGCGCTCACCGTCGCGCTCGCACGGCGCCTCGTCGCGCTTCCCTCGCTCGCCATGCCGAACCTGATTGCCGGTGCGCCCGTCGTGCCCGAGTTCCTGCAGCGCGACGCGCGTCCCGAGCGCATCGCCGCCGCGCTCGAGGCGCTCCTCGCCGGCCCCGCGCGCGAGCTCGCCCTCGAGCGCCTCGCCGCCGTGCGCGCGCGCCTCGGCGCCGGCGGCGCCGCGGAGCGCACCGCGGCGATCGCGGCGGAGATGCTCGCTTGAGCTGGCTGCGCCAGGGCGGCGCGGCGCTCGGCGCCGTCGCGGCGGCCCCGCTGATCGCTGCGCTGCTCGCCGCGCGCCCGCGCTGGCGTGAGGGCTTCGGCGAGCGCCTCGGCGCGCGGGCGGACGGCGGCGCGCCGGAGCGCGCGGGCGCGGTCTGGATCCATGGCGCGAGCGTCGGCGAGATCGTCGCGGCGCAGCGCCTCGCGGATCGCCTCGCCGCGCGCGGCATCCCCGTGCAGACGTCGACCACCACCACGACCGGCCGCGCGGTCGCGCGGCGCCTGCGCTCCGAGCGACCGTGCCGGCTCGCGCCCCTCGACCATCCCTGGACGGTGTCGCGGGCGCTGGCGCGGATCGGGCCGCGGGCCCTGGTGCTGGTGGAGACGGAGCTCTGGCCCTGCTGGATCGCCGGCGCTGCGCGACGCGGGATTCCGGTCGCAGTGGTGTCGGGGCGCATCTCGGCTCGCTCCTATCCGCGCTACCGGCGCGCGCTGCCGGTCTTCGCGCCGACCCTCGGGCGGATCGTCGCCGTCGGCGCGCGCAGCGACGAGGACGCGGAGCGCTTCGTCGCCCTGGGCGTGCCGGCGACACGGGTCCGCGTCACGGGTGACCTGAAGCTCGAGCCGGGCGACGCGACGCCCGCCCTCGATCCCGTCCTGGCGGCGACGCTCGACGGGCCGGCGCTGCTCGTCGCGGGCAGCACGCATCCGGGCGAAGAGGAGGCCGCCCTCGCAGCGCTCGCGGCCGCGGAGCGGGCGGGCGAGCGTGCGGCGCTGGTGCTGGCGCCGCGCCATCCCGAGCGCTTCGGCGACGTCGACATACTGGTGCGTCGGGCGGGCCGCGCGCTGCAGCGGCGCAGCGCGCTCCCGGGCCGCCCCCTCGCGGCCGGCGAGGTGCTGCTGCTCGACTCCCTCGGCGAGCTCGCGGCGGTCTACGCGCGGGCGCGTCTCGCCTTCGTGGGCGGCACGCTCGCGCCGGTGGGCGGGCACAACGTCCTCGAGCCCGCGCAAGCCGGCCGTCCGGTCGCGTTCGGCCCGTCGACGCAGGACGCGCGCGCCGCGGCGGAGCTCCTGCTCGAGGTGGACGCGGCGACGCTCGTGGCGGACGCGGGCGCGCTCGCCGAGGTCTTCGTCGCCGCGCTGCGCGATCCCGCCGGCGCCGACGCCCGGGGCGCCGCGGGCCGGCGCGCCCTCGAAGCCCATCGCGGGAGCGCCGAGCGCAGCGCCGCCCTCGTGGCCGGCCTGCTGAGCGCCGGGGAGAGCCCGGCGTGAGGCTGCCCTGGATCGACGGAAGCCTCGGGCGCGCGGAGCCGATCTGGCTCCAGCTCGCGCTGCTCCCGCTCGTTCCCGCGGCGTGGCTCTACGCCGCGGGCGCCTGGCTCCACCGTGCGGTGTGGCGCCGCGGCCTGCGCCGTCCGCGCCGGATCGGCGGGCTCAAGGTGCTCGCGGTGGGGAACCTCACGGTCGGCGGCTCGGCGAAGACGCCCGCCGCCGCATGGATCGCGCGCGGCCTGCGCGAGCGCGGGCATCGGACCGCCCTCGCGAGCCGCGGCTACGGCCGGCGCTCGCGCGCGCCGGTGGTGGTGGTGTCCGACGGCGTCCACGTGCACGGCGGCAGCGCGGAGGGCGGCGACGAGCCGCTGCTCCTCGCGGGCCTCGCGCCCGGGGTGCCCGTCCTCGTGGGACGCGACCGCGGCCTGGTCGGCCTCCACGCCGCGGGAGCGTTCGGCGCCGAGCTGCTCGTGCTCGACGACGGCTTCCAGCACCACCGCCTGGCGCGCGATCTCGACGTCGTCATGGTCGACGGCCGGAGCGGCTTCGGGAACGGCTTCACGCTCCCCCGCGGCCCGCTCCGCGAGCCGCCCTCGGCGCTGCGTCAGGCCTCCGCGATCGGGATCGTCGACGGCCCGCTCTCCGAGGCCGACGACGCGCTGCTGCGACGCTTCGCGCCCGAAGCCTTCCGCTTCACCGCGTCGCGCCGGCCCCGCGGCGTGCGCGGGCTCGCAGGCGGCGCGTGGGCACCGGCGCGCGGCCTCGAGAGCCTGCGGGTCGGCCTGCTCTCGGGCATCGCGCGGCCGGCGAGCCTTCGCCGCAGCGTCGAGGCCCTCGGCGCCCGCGTCGTCGCGGAGCGCGTGTTCCCGGACCATCACCGCTACCGGCCGCGCGACGTCCGCGACCTCGCGCGCGAGACGCCGATCTGGATCACGACGGAGAAGGACGCGCTCAAGATCCCGACGGGGTGGGTCGGCGACGCCGACGTGCGCGTGCTCGCGATCACCCTCGCGCTCGACGACCCGAAGCGCGTGCTCGACTGGCTGGAGGCCCGCCTGCGATGAGCCGCCGTCCGATCTCCCGCGCGCTCCGGCCCCTGCGCCACGCCGTCGAGCTCGCCGCCGCCCGCGCGATGATCGCGCTCGTCTGCGCGCTGCCCGAGGGCGTGGCGCTCGCGATCGGCGCCGGCATCGGTCGTGCCGCGGGCGTCGTGCTGCGGCGGCGCCGGCGCATTTCGCTCACGAACCTGCGCGTCGTGTTTCCGGAGCTCGACGAGGCGGCGCGTCTCGCGATCTACCGCGCGGGCATGCTCGAGTTCGGGCGCAACGCCGTCGAGTGGGCACGCCTCCCGCTGCTCACGCCGGAGGCGCTGCGGGAGCGGGTCGAGGTCGTGGGCCTCGAGCACCTGCGCGCCGCGCTCGCGCGCGGTCACGGCGTCTTCGCCGTGACCGCCCACTACGGAAACTGGGAGCTCCTGCCGGCGACGATGCACGCGAGCGCGCCCGACACGCGAGTGGTGGTGGTCGGCCGCTCGCTCCGCAACGCCGCGCTCTACCGCATGATCGTCGCGCGCCGCGAGCAGGGCGGCGGAGCGCTCCTGCCCCAGGACGCGCGCCCGATCCTGCGCGCGCTGCGCGACGGCAAGACGGTCGGCGTGCTGCTCGATCAGTACACGACGCAGCGGCGGGGCGGGGTGCTCGTTCCCTTCCTCGGCCTGCGCGCCTGGACGAACTCCGGGCCGGCGCTGCTCGCGCTTCGCACCGGCGCCGCGCTGGTCCCCGCCCACGTGCACCCGCTCGGCGGCGGGCGTCACCGTCTCGTGTTCGATGCGGCGATCGAGCCGTCCCGCACGGGCGATCGCGAGGTCGACGTGGCGGAGACGGCCGCGCGCATGAACGAGGCGCTCTCCGCCTTCATCCGCGCCGAGCCCGCGCCCTGGCTCTGGTCGCACCGCCGGTTCCGCCGCAGCCCCGACGTGCCCGAGGATCTCTACGGCCGGCGGTAGAGCACCGCGTGGCGCGCGAGGCGCCGGCGCTCGGCCGGGAGCCGGACGAGAAGCGCGGCCCGCAGGGCGCGATCGCCGCCCAGGTAGGCGTGGAGGAAGCCGGCGCAGCCGCGCTCGCCCACGCGCGCGAGCATTCCGCGCTTGCGCAGTGAGCGATAGAGGCGCATCAGCTCCGCCATCCGCCGGCGCGGCGAGGGCGGCGCGCCGGCGCGCGCGCGGTCGAGATCGAGCAGGACGACGCGCGATCCGCCCGCTTCGCCCACGTGCTCCTGGATCAGCAGGTTCTTCAGGTGCAGGTCCGCGTGTCGCCCGCCAGCGTCGTGGAAGCGGCGCACCGCCGCCCCGGCCGCCGCGCACGCGGCGAGCAGGCGCGCCTCGTCGGGCGCCGCTGCGAGGAACCCGAGGCCGTCGAGCCCGGGCTCGAGCCGGGTCGCGAGGGCCGCCTCGAAGCAGGGGCCTGCGATCCGGCGTCCCCAGGCGAAGACGGGCTCCGCGACCGGCGCGCCCTTCGCGCGCAGCGCGGCGGTCACCGCCAGCTCGCGGCGCGCACGGCGAAGGCCGAGCTGCGCGCGACCGAGCAGGGGCCCCAACACGCCGCCGTGACGCAGCGGGCGCACCAGGGCGCGCTCGCCGGCACGCGGCGCCGAGGCCGGCCAGGTGAGCACGAAGGTCGCGCCGCGTCCGGCCGGCGCGCCCGCCGCGCCCGCGAGGCCGCGCGCGATCGCGTCGGGCGCGAGCAGGCCGATCGCGCGCGCCGCGTCCGAGAGCTCGGCGCGGACGTCGACGACCACGCGTCCCTCGGCGATGCGCGTGAAGCCCGGGGGCGGAGGCTCGGCCCGCGTCACCTCAGCTCTCGCCGCGCTGGGCGCGGCGCAGGAGCGGGATGGCGACGGCGAGGAAGGCGAGATTCGGCAGCCAGAGCGCGGCCCAGGCCGGCACGTGGACGCTCGCCGCGAGGAACTGGGCGAGCGAGAGCAGCGCGTAGTAGAGGAAGACGATCGCGACGCAGAGCAGCGCCCCCCAGGAGCGCGCGCCGCGCACGCGCCGCAGGCCGAGGGGCACGCCGACCAGCGCGAACAGGATCGGCGCGACGGGAAGCGCGAGCCGCCGATGGAGCTGCAGCGCGTACTCGAGCGGATCCTTCTCGCGCAGCTCCGCGAGGGGATCGCCCGCCTCCACGCGCGCCAGCACCTCCCGGAGCTGCGTCATCGTCATGTCGGCCGGGCGCAGGTCGCGGGTCGACGAGAACACGCCCGCGGCGTCGAAGGCGTAGTCGAAGGTGCGGAAGGAGATGCGCTGGTAGCGGTCCTCGCCGCGCTCGTCGGGTTCGACGTGCACGTCGCCGTCCTCGAGGTGGAGCTGGATCTGCGACTCGCCCTGCGTCACCACGAACTCGCCGCGCTCCGCGAAGACCAGGAAGGGGCGCGTCGGGTCGCTGCGATCGGAGATCAGGATGCCGCGCAGGCGGTTCTCCACGTCGCGGTCCCGCACGTAGACCACGCGGTCGCCGATCACGCGGAACTTCCCGGGCTCGAGGATCGCGCCGCGGGCCGCGGCCGAGCGCAGCACGTCGCGCAGCTCGACCCGCGCCCCGGGCTCCGTGCGGATCATCAGCCAGGCCGTGCCGAGGCCGACGAGCAGCGAAAGCGCGAGCACGGGCACGACGAGGGCGCCGATGCCCATGCCGCAGGAGCGCATCGCGGTCACCTCGGAGTCGCCCGAGAGCCGGCCCACCGCGAGCAGCACGCCGAACAGGAAGGCCACCGGGAGCGCGTAGGCGGCGAGCATCGGCAGCAGCGCGCCGAGCACGGCGACGACGTCGCGCGCCTCGAAGCCCACGGCCACCAGGTCCTCGAGCCGGCGCAGCAGGTTCTGCGTCACGAGGATCGTCGCGAAGGCGACGAAACCGAGGATGGTGTACTGCAGGACCTCGGCGAGGAGATGGAGCGACAGGGTGCGGGAGACGCGCATCGCGGGCTAGCCTACTGGCCGAGCCGGCCCTCCGCGAGGCGCCCATCGTCAGCGAAAACGTCAGCCAGAACGTGAGCAGGAACGCCCGCGAGCTCGTGCGCGAAGCGGCCTCCGAAGACGTCGTCGTGCACGGCGCCTTCGCCGCGCCGCCCCGCGCCGATCGGGTCCTCGTGATCCGTCTCGGCGCCCTCGGCGACGTGGTGCGCACGCTGCCCGCGGTCTCGGCGCTGCGGCGCGCGCTGCCGGGCGCCCACGTCACCTGGCTGGTCGAGCCCGCGTCCGCCGGAGTGCTCGCGGGCCAGCCCTGGATCGACGAGGTGCTCGTGTTCCCGCGCGGCGAGCTCTCGGGCGCGCTCGCTGCCGGGCGGGTCGTCGCCGCCGGCCGCACGCTCGCCGGCTTCCTGCGCGCGCTGCGCCGGCCGGGCTTCGACCTGGTGCTCGACTTCCACTCCATCCTGAAGAGCGGCCTGCTCGCCCGGGCGAGCGGGGCTCCGCTTCGCGTGGCCTACGCGCCGCCGTTCGGGCGCGAGGGCGCCTGGCTCTTCGCGAACCGGCGCGCGCGCATGGCACCCGCGCGGATCTCGCGCTTCGCGCGCAACCTCGGGCTGGTGCGCGCCCTGGGCGTCGAGGCCGTGCCCGACCCGACGCCGCTGCGTGTCGAACCGGCCGCCGCGCGGGCGGCGGCGGAGTGGCTCCCCGGCGCGTCCCCGGTGGCGATCCATCCCGGGACGAGCCCGGGCACGCCCCACAAGCGCTGGACGGCGGACGGCTACGGGCGCGTGGCCGCGGCGCTCGCGCGCGAGGCGGGGGTGGCGAGCGTCGTGACCTTCGGGCCCGACGCCGAGGAGCGTCGCTTCGCCGAGCAGGTGGTCGAGGCCTCCGCTGGCGCGGCCCGGCTCGCGCCGGCGACGGCGAGCCTGGGCGAGCTCGCGGCGCTGCTCGCGCGCTGCCGCCTCTACCTCGGTAGCGACACCGGGCCGATGCACGTGGCGTCCCTGGTCGGCACGCCGGTGGTGCAGATCCTCGGGCCGACCGATCCCGTGGAGAACGCGCCGTTCCCGGGCACGCCCTCCCGCACCGTGCGCGTTCCCGTCGCGTGCAGCCCGTGCCGACGCGGCTGCGCGGCGGCGCTCTGCATGCGCGTCGTTCCTGCGGACGCGGTCGTCGCCGCGGCCCGCGAGCTGCTCGGGGCGGGTGGCGGCGCGGCCCGTCGGAGCGCGCCGTGAGCGCACCTTCGAGCGTGCTCGTGCGCGGGCCCAACTGGGCCGGCGACGTGGTGATGGCGACGCCGGGCTTTCGCGCGCTCCACGCCGCGTTCCCCGCCGCACGGCGCGTGCTGCTGCTGCGGCCCGGCCTGATCCCCCTGCTCGACGGAAGCCCCTGGTTCGACGAGGTGCGCCCGGTGCGCGGCGGCGGCAGCGATCCCGCCGCGCTCTGGCGCGAGGCGCGCGCGCTGCGGGCGGAGCGCTTCGAGCTCGGCATCTCGCTTCCGGACTCGTTCTCCTCGGCGCTGCTCCTGCGCCTCGCGGGCGTGCGCCGCGCGATCGGCTACGCACGGAACGGTCGCTCGTGGCTGCTCCACCGGGCGGTCCCGCTGCCGCGCGAGGCCGGCCGGCGCGTGATGATCGCGCGCGAGCGCCACGTGCTCGGTCTGATCGAGGCGGCGGGCGCCCCGGCCCGGGGCACCGCGCTCGAGCTCTTCGTGACAGGAGCGGAGGAGGCCGAGGCGACGGCGGCGCTCGCGGCGGCGGGCGTCGACCCGGCCCGACCGATCGCGGCGCTCGCGCCGGGTGCCTCCTACGGCCCCGCGAAGCTCTGGCCCGCGCACCACTTCGCCGCGGTAGGGGACGCGCTCGCCGCCGCCGGCGCCCAGGTCGTGATCGTCGGCTCGCCGGCGGAGTCGGAGCTCGCGACCCGGGTGCGCGAAGGCATGCGCGCCCACGCCGCGGACCTCACGCGCGGCGCGAGCCTCGGCCGCCTGAAGGCGCTGCTCCGACGCGCCCGCGTGCTCGTCTGCAACGATGCCGGCGCACGACACGTCGCGGTGGCGTTCGGCACGCCCTGCGTCGTGCTCTTCGGTCCGACCGCCCTCGAGAAGACGAACCTGAACCTCGAGCGCGTGACGGCGCTCTGGCACGACGTCCCGTGCCGGCCCTGCTACCACCGCGTCTGCCCGATCGACCACCGCTGCCTGGTCCGGCTCGAGCCCGCGCGGGTGGTCGCGGCGGCGCTGCCTGCGCTCGGCGCCGAGACGCCGCGGTGATCGACCTCTCCGTCGTCGTGCTGTCGTGGAACACGCGCGAGCTGACGCTCGCCTGCCTCGCCGCCCTCGAGGCGGAGGGGCTCGCGTCTGCGGGCGCGCCGCCCGGGCCGGACGGGCTTCGCGCGGAGACGATCCTCGTCGACAACGGCTCGAACGACGGCACCGCGCCGGCGGCGCGCGCGCGCTTCCCCGGGGTCGAGGTCGTCGCCCTCGCGGGCAACCTGGGCTTCGCCGCCGGGAACAACGCAGGCCTCGCCCGCGCACGAGGCCGCGTGATCGTGCTGCTGAACAGCGACGTGACGCCGACGCGCGACGCGCTCGTGCGTTGCCTCCGCCATCTCGAGGCCCATCCCGACGTGGGCGCGGTCGGCGTGCAGCTTCTTCATCCCGACGGGCGACTCCAGAACTCGGTCCACCGCTTTCCGAGCCTGCTGACCGAGCTCGTGCCGCGCTTCGTGCTCGAGGGGCTCCTGCCCGCGCGCTTCCCGTCGAAGCGCGTCGCCCACGCGGGGCCGGTCGAGGTGGACGCGGTGCTCGGCGCCTGCCTCGCCGTGCGGCGGGAGGTGCTGGAGCGCGTCGGCGGGCTGCCCGAGGAGTACTTCCTCTTCCTCGAGGAGACCGACTGGTGCTGGTCGATCCACGCGGCCGGCTATCGCGTGGTCCACCTGCCGGACGTCCGGCTGGTGCATCTTTCCGGCGCGAGCAGCAAGAAGAAGGTCCCGGCCCGCACACGCATCGAGTACCATCGCGCGCTGTACCGATTCTTCCGACGGCACCGGGGCAGAGCGGCGCTCGCCGCACTGGTGGCGTTGCGGGTCGTGAAGGGGATCGTCGCCGTGCTCTCGCGCCTGCCGGCCGCGCTCGTCTCGGCCCGCGGACGCGAGCGGCTGCGGGAGCGGAGCGAGGTGCTGGCCTGGCACCTGCGCGGCTGCCCGCCGGATGCAGGCCTCGAGACGCCGGCCTATCGCGCGCATCGCGCCGGGCGTCTGGAGAGCGCGGCGGCAGGGGAGGGGGAGCGCCCGGCATGAGCGGAGCCTCGAAGCGCGACCCGGCCCGAGCCGCGACCCGGAGCAAGCCGGTCGCCGCAGAACGGCGTCTCGAGCGCGCGCGTCTCGAGCGGTCCCGTCTCGAGCTCTCTCGCCTCGAAAGGCTGGTGGATGCCTTCGCGCGGCTGCGGCTGCTCGTGGTCGGCGACGTCGTGCTCGACGAGTACCTGTGGGGCGACGTGGACCGCGTGAGCCCCGAGGCGCCGGTGCCGGTGGTGCACGTGACCCGCGACGGCGTCGCGCTCGGCGGCGCGGGCAACGTGGTCCGGAACGTGGTGGCCCTCGGCGCGCGCTGCGCGTTCTGCACTGTGGTCGGCGACGACGGCGCAGGCCGCCGCGTGGTCGACCTGCTGAAGGACCTGGGCGTGGACCCGGCCGGCACCGTGGTGGTCGAGGGACGCCCCACCACCCGGAAGACGCGCGTCGTCGCCCGCACCCAGCAGATCGTCCGCTTCGACCGCGAGACCGAGGAGCCCGTGGCGGCCGCCGCCGCGCGCCGCCTGATCGACGCGATCGGACGCGCGATCCCGAAGAGCGACGCCGTGGTGCTCGAGGACTACGGAAAGGGCGCCCTCGCGCCGCGCGTGCTCGCGACGGCGATGCGTCGCTTCCGCGAGGCGGGGCTCTTCGTGGCGGTGGACCCGAAGCAGGTGCTCGCGCCCTTCCGGGGCGCGTCGCTGGTGAAGCCGAACCTGCGCGAGGCGGAGGCCCTCGCGGGGCTGCGCGTCCGCAGCGCGGGTGACCTCGCGCGCGTCGCCGAGCGCATCCGCCGCAAGGTCGGAGGCGGCGCGGTCGCGATCACGCGCGGCGGCGAAGGCATCTCGCTGCTCGCGGCGGCGGACGCGGCGGGCGGGGCCGGGCCCGCGATCGACGTCCGCACCGCGAGCCGCGAGGTCTTCGACGTGCAGGGCGCCGGCGACACCACGATCGCGGCCCTCGTGCTCGCGCTGCGCGCGGGCGCGAGCCTGACCGAGGCCGGTGTGATCGCGAACGCGGCGGCCGGCGTCGTGGTCTCGAAGGTCGGCACCGCCACGGCGAGCGCGGCCGAGCTCAAGGAGGCGCTGCCCGAGGCGATCGCCGCGGCGGAGGCGGGCTTCGCGTCCGCCTCCCAGGGCGACGCCGGGCGCAGCGGCCGTGCGCGGAGGTCGTCGTGATCCGCAGCATGACCGGCTTCGGGCGCGCGAGCTTCGTGGTCGAGGGTGCCCACTTCGACGTCGAGGTGCGCACGGTGAACCACCGCTTCCTCGACGCGAGCGTGCGCCTGCCACGCATGCTGTCGGCCCACGAGAGCGAGATGCGACCGCGGATCGCCGAGCGCATGGCCCGCGGCAAGGTCGATCTCACGGTCTCCCTCGCCGCGGGAACGGCGCCGGCGCCGCGCCTCGAGGTCGACGCCGGCGCGGCCTCGCAGTACGTCGCGGCGGCGGCGCGGCTCAGCGCCGAGCACGACCTGCCCGGCGAGCTCGACGTCGCCGCGCTGCTCGGGCTGCCCGGCGTGGCGCGCACGATCGAGCGCGAGCTCGCCGAGGCGCCGCTGCGGAGCGCGCTGCTCGCGGCCGTGGACGCCGCCCTCGACGCCGCGGTGGCGATGCGCACGACCGAGGGCGCGAGCCTCGAGCGCGAGCTGCGCGCGCGGCTCGTGCGCATCGAGGAGCTGGCGGAGGAGATCGGCGGCCGCTCCGACAGCGTCGCGGTCGCGGCGCGCGAGCGCCTGCGCAAGCGCGCGGAGCAGCTCGGGCGCGAGGCCGGCCTCGTCGACGAGGCGCGCCTAGCACAGGAGATCGTGATCGCGGCCGATCGGCTCGACATCACGGAAGAGCGCGTGCGGCTCACGAGCCACGTCGCCCAGTTCCGGCAGATCCTGGACGAGAGCGGCCCCGGCAAGCCCGCCGGGCGGCGCCTCGACTTCCTGCTGCAAGAGCTCGGTCGCGAGGCGAATACGATCGGCTCGAAGGGCGGCGACGCCCCGATCGCGCATCTCGTGGTGGAGCTCAAGACGGAGCTCGAGCGCGTGCGCGAGCAGGTGCAGAACGTCGAGTAGACGCGGATCCGGAGAGGAGGACGATGGGCGACGCGAGGAGCGATGCGACGGCGGAAGAGGGAAACCCCCGGCGGAGCGCCGGGCGGGGCGCGGTGCGCACCGTGCGGCGACGTCCGCCGCCGGCCGCGACCGAGGCGCCGGCCGCCGAGTCGCGGACCGAGGCGCGCGCCCATCCCGCGTTCCGGCTGCTGAACATCGGCTACGGGAATCTCGTCGGCGCGGGCCGCATCGTCGCGATCGTGTCGCCCCAGTCGTCGCCCATGCGGCGGCTGCGCGAGGAGGCCTCGGGCCGGGGCAAGCTCGTGGACGCCACCCAGGGGCGGCGCACGCGCTCGATCCTCGTGACCGACAGCGACCACGTGATCCTCTCGGCGCTGAACCCGGAGACCATCGCCGCGCGCCTCGCGCCGCTGGACGACGCGGAGACCTCCGGCGCGTGACTCCGCGCCGCGGGATCCCGTTCGTGCTCTCGGCGCCGTCCGGCGCGGGCAAGACCACCGTCTGCCGGGCGCTGGTGGCGCGCGACCCGGGGATCGTGCTCTCGGTGTCGCACACCACCCGAGCGCCCCGACCCGGTGAGCGGGACGGCGTCGACTACCAGTTCGTCACGCCCGAGCGGTTTCGCGGCCTCGCGGAGCAGGACGCCTTCCTCGAGTACGCGGAGTACGGGCCGAACCTGTACGGCACGAGCTGGCTCGCCCTCGACGGTCCCCGCGACCGGGGCCTCGACGTGCTGCTCGAGATCGAGGTCCAGGGCGCGCGCCAGGTGCGCGCGCGCCTGCCGGAGGCACGCCTGCTGTTCCTGCTGCCGCCTTCGTGGCACGAGCTCGAGCGCCGCCTGCGGAGCCGCCGCACCGACGCGCCCGACGTGATCGAGCGTCGCCTCGCGATCGCGCGTCACGAGCTCGAGGCGGCCCCCGAGTACGACTACGCGATCGTGAACGACGAGCTCGAGCGCTGCGTCGGGGCGGTGCTCGAGATCGTCGGCGCCGAGCGCCGCGGCGACGCCGAAGCGATCGCGGCGCTGCGGGCCCGCTTCGATTCCCGCGCGGCCCCGGGCCTCATGACCGGGCCGAAGTCGGCCGATCCCATGCTTTGAGCCCCCAGGGGGCTCGGCTACGTTCGCCCTGAACGGAGGCAGGGGGCACACGCCCGGAGATGTTGCGCTTCAACGACGTCGCCGACCGCGTCCTCGAGACGCAGCCTTCGAGCGACCTCTCGCTCCTGCAGCGCGCGTACGTCTTCTCCGCCAAGGTCCACGACGGGCAGGAGCGCCTCTCCGGCGAGCCCTACCTGGTCCACCCCGTCGAGGTCGCGTTCATCCTCGCCGACATGCGCCTCGACGAGGTCACGGTCACGGCGGGCCTGCTCCACGACACGCTCGAGGACACGCTGACCACGAGCGACGAGCTGCGCCGCCTCTTCGGCAACGAGGTGGCGTTCCTGGTCGAGGGCCTGACGAAGATCGCGCGCGTCGAGTTCAGCTCGGCCCGGGAACGCCAGGCCGAGAACTTCCGCAAGATGCTGCTCGCGATGTCGAAGGACATCCGGATCCTGCTGATCAAGCTCGCGGACCGGCTCCACAACATGCGCACGCTCTCGTTCCAGCCCGAGGAATCGCGGCGGCGCATCGCCCAGGAGACCCTCGAGATCTACGCGCCCCTCGCGCATCGCCTGGGCATCCACCAGGTGAAGCGCGAGCTCGAGGACCTGGCCTTCCGCACCCTGAACCCCGCGGCGGCCGAGGAGCTCGAGCGCGAGCTCGCCTCGAGCCGCAAGGCCCGCGAGCAGTACATCGAGGAGGTGATCGGCGCGCTCTCGGCGAAGATCGCCGACGCGGGCTTCCGGGCGGAGATCACGGGCCGGCTCAAGGACCTGGCCTCGATCCACGCGAAGATGGAGACGCAGAACCTGCGCCTCGACCAGATCTACGACCTGGTCGCCTTCCGCATCATCCTCGACGCGCCCCAGGAGTCGGTCTACGCGGTGCTCGGGCTCGTGCACTCGACCTGGACGCCGGTGCCCGGCCGCTTCAAGGACTACGTCGCGCTGCCGAAGGCCAACGGCTACCAGTCGCTCCACACCACGGTGATCGGCCGCTACGGCGAGCGCATGGAGGTGCAGATCCGCACCCAGGACATGCACCGCCAGGCCGAGCTCGGAATCGCCGCCCACTGGAAGTACAAGGAAGGCCGGATCGACGGCAGCCCCGACGACGAGCGCAAGTTCGCCTGGCTGCGCCAGCTCCTCGAGTGGCAGCGCGACCTGGAGGATCCCCACGAGTTCCTCGACACCGTGAAGGTCGACCTCTTCCCGGACGAGGTCTTCGTCTTCACGCCGAAGGGCGAGGTGCTGAACCTGCCGAAGGGCGCGACGCCCGTGGACTTCGCCTACGCGATCCACAGCGAGGTCGGCGCGCACTGCCACGGCGCGAAGGTCAACGGGAAGATGGTGCCGCTGCGCCACGCGCTCGCGGACGGCGACACCGTGGAGATCCTCACCAGCCCGACGCAGCAGCCGCGCAAGGACTGGCTCGAGTTCGTGATCTCGGGCCGCGCGCGGCAGAAGATCCGGCACGCGATCAAGGTGGCGGAACGCGCGCGCAGCCTCGACCTCGGGCGCGAGATGCTCGAGCGCGAGCTCCGGCGCGCGGGGCTCTCGCTGCCGCGCCTGCTCGAGGGCGGCGAGCTCGCGAAGGCGGCGACGGCCGAGGTCCACGGCAGCGTCGACGACCTGTTCTCGGCGGTCGGCTACGGCAAGCTGCCGCCGATCGCGGTCGTGCGTCGGATCAAGCCCGAGGCCGCGCCGCCCGAGCCTGCGCCGCCGCCGCCCAAGCGGAAGCTCGGCGACCTGTTCCGCCGCCCGGTGGTGCCGGCGAGCACCGGCCTCCGGGTCGGCGGCCAGAACGACGTGCTCGTGCGCTTCGCCGCCTGCTGCGGGCCGCTGCCCGGCGACGACGTGGTGGGCTTCGTGACCCGCGGCCGCGGCGTCACGGTCCACGCGAAGGATTGCCCGAAGGTCTTCGCCCTCGACCCCGAGCGTCGGATCGACGTCACCTGGGACGGCGAGAGCCTCGCGCCCCGGCGCGTGAAGGTGCGCGTGGTGTCGGTCGACCGGCCCGGCATCCTCGCCACGGTCACGAAGACCATCTCCGCGGCGTCGATCAACATCGACGGCGCCCGGGTCGCCACCACCCAGGACCGGAAGGCGATCTCGAGCTTCGATCTCCAGGTGACGGACGCGCGCTCGCTCCAGGCCGTGATGAAGGAGATCGGGCGCGTGAAGGGCGTGATCAGCGTCGAGCGTGTGAGGTCGTGATGCCGGAGCCGGCTGCCGGCCCGCGCGACGTCGCCCGGCCGGCGGCCGCGGCCTCCGACCCGCCGCGCCTCAGCGTCTGCATCATCGCCTGCAACGAGGAGCGCAACCTCGGGCGCTGCCTCGACTCCGTCGCCTTCGCCGACGAGATCGTGGTGGTGGTGGACGCGCGCAGCGCCGACGCGACCGAGGAGATCGCGCGTGCGCGCGGCTGCCGCGTGCTCGTCCACGCCTACGAGGGCAACGTGGCACAGAAGAACGTCGCCCTGGCCGAGGCGCGGGGCGACTGGGTGCTCGCCCTCGACGCCGACGAGGCTGCGAGCCCCGAGCTCGTCGCCGCGGTCGCCCGCGTGCTCGCCGATCCTTCGCGGGCCGCCGCCGACGCCCCTGCGGGCTTCGCGCTGAATCGCCTGACCTGGCATCTCGGGCGCTGGATCCGCCACGGCGACTTCCACCCGGACTGGCAGCTCCGCCTGTTCCGGCGCGCGCGCGGCCGCTGGGCCGGGATCGATCCCCACGGACGCGTCGAAGTGTCGGGCGGGGTGGGACGGCTCCCGGGCGCGCTCTTCCACTGGAGCTACCGCGACCTCGCGGACCAGATGGAGCGCATCCAGGAGTTCAGCCGCGTGCAGGCCCGGGCGCTCGCGGCGACGGGCCGACGCGCGCATCTCGCGGACCTGGTGCTGCGTCCCCCGGCCCGCTTCGTGCGGGCCTACGTGCTGAAGGCCGGCTTCCTCGACGGCGTGCCGGGGCTCGTGATCGCCGCAGCGACCGCGTTCCACGTCTTCCTCAAGTACGCGAAGCTCTGGGAGCTGGGCGCGCTTCCGTCGAGCGCGGCGTCGAGCACGTCGGGCGACGCGGCGTCGGGCAAGGCGCGCCTGCCCCTCGCCCGCGACGGCGCGACCGACACGCGACGGTGAGGATCCTCCAGCTCACGAGCGACTGGAAGTGGACCGGCCCCGCGGAGCCGATGCTGCGCCTCGCGCTCGCCCTGCGCGCGCGCGGCCACGAGGTCTCGCTCGCCGCGCCGGAGCCGCCGCCCGGCGCCGGGCGCTCGCTGGCGGAGGAGGCGCGCGCCGCGGGCCTCGCGCCCGACCTCGCCCTCGCGCGAGCGCGCGGCGTCCGGCCCCTTCGCGATCGCAACGACGTCGCGGCGCTGCGACGCCTCGCGCAGGAGCGCGGCGTCGACGTCGTCCACGCCTGGCACACGCGCGATCACGTCCTCGCGCTGCGCGCCCTCCGGCCGCGCAGGCAGCGCGGCGCGAGCGCGCTGGTGCGGAGCTGGCGCCGCTTCGAGGCGCCGGCTGCGACGCCGTGGAATCGCTGGCTCCTCGGTCCCGGCGCGGACGCCGTGGTCGCGGTCTCGCCGCGGAGCGCCGAGGCGCTGCGCCGGCTGCGTGGCGGGCGGCCGGTCGCGGGCGTGCTCGGCGCCGTCGATCTCGCGCGCTTCCGGCCCGCGGCGCCGGCCGAGCTCGCCGCGCGCAGCGCGACGCGCGCCGCGCTCGGTCTCCCCGAGAAGGCGCTCGTGGTCGGCATCGTCGCGCGGGTGCAGCCGCACCGGCGCTTCGACCTGCTGCTCGCGGCGGCGCAGCGCCTCTTCGAGCGCGAGGCCGACGCGCGCCTGCTCGTGGTCGGCCGCGGCACGCGGCGCGCGGAGGTCGCGGAGGAGCCGGCGCAGCGCCTCGGCATCGCGCCCCGCGTCGTCTTCGCGGGCTACCGGCGCGAGGACTACCTCGCGGTGCTGCGCGCGATCGACGTCTTCACGTTCCTGGTGCCGGGCAGCGACGGCACCTGCCGGGCGCTGCTCGAGGCCCAGGCCTGCGGGATCCCGGCGGTGACGACCCGGCGCGCGGCCCTGCCCGAGCTGATCGAGGACGGGCGCACGGGCACGCTCGTGGACGAGGATCCGCACGCCCTCGCCGACGCCTGGCTCGCCTGGCTGCGCGACGACGCGCGTCGCGCAGCCGCGGGCGCCGCAGCGGCGGAGCGGGCGCAGCGCCTCTTCGCGCCCGAGCGCTTCGCGCACGAGGTCGAGGCGATCTACCAGGCCGTGCGGGGCGCCGGCGGCTAGAGCGTCGAGTCCCGGCTCTGCATCGTGACGAGCTCGCGGTAGAGGTTGTCGCTCTCCATCAGCTCGTCGTGGCTGCCGACGCGCGACACCGAGCCGCCCTCGAGCAGCACGATCCGGTCGGCGTTGCGGATGGTCGAGAGCCGGTGCGCGATCACGAACACCGTGCGGCCGCCGAGCAGGGCGTCGATCGCCTGCTGCACGAAGCGCTCGCTCTTCGCGTCGAGGGAGCTCGTGGCCTCGTCGAAGATCAGGATCGCGGGGTTCTTCAGGATCGCCCGGGCGATCGTGATGCGCTGGCGCTGTCCGCCCGAGAGCTTCACGCCGACCTCACCGACCTCGGTGTCGTAGCCGTCCGGAAGTCCCGAGACGAACTCGTCCACGTGGGCGGCGCGCGCCGCCGCGAGGATCTCGCCTTCGGAGGCGTCGCGTCGGCCGTAGGCGATGTTGTCGCGGATCGTGCCCGCGAACAGGAACGGCTCCTGGGAGACGATCGCGATCTGGTCGAGCAGCGAGTCGCGCGCGATGCGGCGGAGGTCGACGCCGTCGATCTCGATCGCGCCGGTGTCGGGGTCGTAGAAGCGGAGCAGGAGGTCGACGAGCGTGGTCTTGCCCGCGCCCGTGCGGCCGACGATCGCGATCACCTCGCCGACGCGGACGTCGAGGGAGACGTCGCGCAGCACGGCCTCGCGCCCGTAGCTGAAGCCGACCTTGTCGAAGCGGATGCCGCGACGGACGCCGTCGATCCGCACCGCGTCGGCGGCGTCCGGCGTCTGGGACGGCGCGTCGAGCAGCTCGAGGAAGCGCTCCGCCGCGGGCGCTGCGTCCATCAGCTCGGTCCAGCCCTTGGTGAGGCCGCGCGTCGGCGCGTAGGTCATGCCGAGCACGGCGCCGAAGGCGACCAGGTCGCCGACCGAGAGCCCCCAGCGCCCGCCCATCACGAGCCAGGCGCCGACCAGCGGCAGCGCCGTCACCGCGGCGTTGTTCAGGAGCTCGATCAGGCTCTTCGAGAGCACGCGGTTCTTCACCACGCTCATGCTCGAGCGGAACAGGCGCTCGTTCTGGCGGGTGAACGACGCCTCTTCCGCCGCCTCGGCGCGGAACGCCTTGATCAGCTTGATCCCCGCCAGGATCTCGACCAGCCGCTGCGTCACGTCGCCGAGCCGCTCCTGGCGGCGGCGCGCGGTCTTGCGGATGCGGCGCCCGAAGACGCCGATCACGCCCACGATCGGCGGTGCGATGCAGAGCGACACCAGCGCGAGCTTCCACGAGATCCCGACGAGCACCACGGCGCCGATCGCGAGGGCGATCAGGCCGGGCAGCACGTCCCCGAACAGCACGTCCAGGGAGCGGTGCGCGCGGCCGACGTCGTTCAGGGTGCGCGAGAGCGTGTCGCCTCGCGTGGTCTCGTGGTGGAAGCGCAGGGGCAGCGTGAGGAGCTTCGCGCAGACTGCGTGCTGCACGTCGACCAGCACGCGTCCGAGCACGTACTCGGTGAGATAGCCCTTCACGAACTCCGAGATCGGGAGCGCGATCACGATCACGAGGCCGAGCAGCGCGATCCGCCACAGGCTGGTGAAGACGTTCGCGCGGAGGGTCGCCCGGGCGTCGGCCTCGGGGGTCGTTTGCGGCGCGCGGGCGGCGGGCTCGGGCGGCGCGCGGTGGAGGCCGAGCTCCGAGAGCCACTCCGCGGCGCCGCTCGCCTCGGCCTGCACCGAGGCGGCCGGGACCAGGACCTCGTCGAGGAGCGGCTTCGCGAGCCAGGCCTGGAGGCTCTTCGCGCCCGCGTTCACCGAGGCGAAGACGAGTCCGAGCACGACCAGCCCGGCATAGGGCCGGGCGAAGCGGAGGAGGCGGAGGAAGACGCCGAGCGACGAGGCGCGCAGGACCTCGGGGGCGCCGGCCCCCGAAGCGCCGGCCTCGACGGGCACGGGCGGCGTGGGGCGGCCTTCAGCCGACCTTCGTGACGCGCCCGGAGCGGATGCATCGCGTGCAGACGCGGATGCGCTTCGTGGCGCCGTTCACGAGGGCGCGCGTGCTCTGGAGATTGATGTTCCAGCGCCGCGACGACTTGCGGTTCGAGTGGCTCACGTTGTGGCCCGTGTGCGGGTGCTTCGCGCAGAGCTGGCAGACCTGGGCCATGGCTCGGACCTCTTCGCTGGGACGGCGGCGCGGGCCGGTCCGTCGGGAATTCGGGGAGATGCGGCGCCCGAGGCAAGGCGGAACGAAGGGTCCGGACGCGCGCCGGCGTTGTAGCCCACGCCCCGGAGAGCGGCAACGCTGCGGCGCAAGCCGGCGGCGGGCCGGGAGCCCTCAGAGCCGGTCGGCGCCAGCGCCGAGGTCGGCGCGGATCGCGTCGCCCGCGCGCCAGCCGAGGAGCACGTCGCCCTCGAAGCCCAGGGCCGCCACCGCCTCCCGCGGCAGGGCGTAGACCGGCGGCCGCGACGAGACCCGGATCTCGACGTCGCTCGGCCAGCTCTCGCCGACGGCCGGATCCCCCGGCGACTCCTCGTCCCAGCGCACGGCGGGCACCGGGTCGCGCACCACGTGGCCCTCGGAGAAGGGCATCAGCTCGCGCACGGCCTGCTCGATCCGCGCCTCGGCCGCGGCGCGCTCGGCGTCGGAGCCGGCCTCGACGATCGCGCTCGCGACGAGGTCGCGGGAGTCGCCGCCGTGGGGCGACGGCAGCACGACCAGCGAGACGCAGTTCGTGCCGTCCACCGGAAGCGAGGGGTCGAGCACGCGGACCAGGCGCCGCGCCATGCCTTCGGGCAGGACCGGCGCGCGCAGATGGAGCGGGAGCGCGATCCGCCGGCGGGTGGGGACGGCGCCCGCGAGGAAGTCGGGCGCGCCGCCGCCGTCGTCCGCGAGCGCGGCTGCGAGGGACGCGCGCGGCGCGTTCAGCACCAGCGCGCGGCCGAGCCAGACGTCGCGGCCGCCGGCCGCCGAGACGCCGGGCTGGTTGCCGAGGGTCACGAGCTCGAAACGGCCGGGCAGGGTGCGGAACTCGCCGAAGAGCGCCTGGATGCGCCGGCGCAGGAGCGTCCGCAGGAAGCCGTCGGCCGAGGCGTAGCAGGCGCCACCCTCGAGCGGCGCGCCGAGCAGTCGCGCCCGCGCCTCGGGCGGCGGCGACGTGGCGCCGAGCTGCGAGAGCGCGCGCACCTGGGCCTCGAGCACGAGCGCGAGATCGCCCGTTGCGGCGGCGACCTCGACCGGAAGACCGCGGCCGTGCCGCGCGCCGCGCGGCGTGCCGCTGGTGCGCGCGAGGGCGCGCAGGCCGCCCGCCTTCACGACCGGCGCCTCGAGCATCGCCGCGCGCTCGGCGGCCGCCGCCTCGAGCAGCGCGCGGATCAGCTCGTGGGCTTCCTCGGGCTTCGCGAGCCCCCACGACACGAGCTCTTCGAGCGTCGTCTGCGGCTCGCCGACGTCGATCCGTCGATCCGGCAGCACGACCTGGAGCGCGATCGCCTCGGCCTCGATCTTCTTGCGGTCGATCAGCGGGATCGTGAGGGCCTTGAGGCACGCGTCGAGCACGCCGCCCGGCGCCTGGCCCGAGAGCAGGAAGGGCTCCCGCAGGCTCGGATGCGCGCGCGCTGCGGCCTCTTCTTCGACCACCAGCACCCGCGCGCCCTGCATGCCGAGCCGCGCCGCCGCGATCAGCCCCGGCAGCGCGCCGCCGAGCACGATCACGTCCCAGCGCCGCGCCCGCACCGCGCCGCCCGGGCCCGACGCCACTCCCTTCATCGCATCCCTTTCCCGAGCCCGCCTAGCGGCGGCGGCGCGTCGCGTCCTGGGCCAGCGCCGCGTAGTGGAGCGGCGCTTCGTCCGGCGCCTTGCGCTCGATCTCGCCGATCACGTAGGCGCGCTCGTCGAGGCCGTGCAGGCGCTGCACGATGTCACCGGCCTGCTCGCGCGGCACGGCGAGCACCATGCCGATGCCGCAGTTGAAGACGCGCAGCATCTCGGCCTCGTCGATCTCGCCGATGCGCTGGACCAGGCTGATCACGGGCGGGCGCGGCCAGCTCGTGGGATCGATCCGCGCGCGCACGCCCTTCGGCAGGATGCGCGGGACGTTGCCGTCGAAGCCACCCCCGGTCACGTGCACGATGCCGTTCAAGGTGAAGTCGCGGAGCAGGTTCAGGATCGGCTTCACGTAGATGCGCGTCGGGGCGAGGAGCGCGCTCGCGAGGGAGGTGTTGAGCTCCGGCGACTCGGCGAAGAGATCGAGGCTGCCCGCCTTCTCCGCCTGCTCGACGATCGCGCGCACCAGCGAGTAGCCGTTCGAGTGGAAGCCGCTCGAGGCCAGGCCGACCAGGAGATCGCCCTCGCGGATCGAGGAGCCGTCGATGATGCGATCGCGCTCGACCACGCCGACGCCGAAGCCGACGAGCTCGAGCTCGCCGCGCGGGTAGAAGCCGGGCATGGTCGCGGTCTCGCCGCCGAGCAGGGCGCAGCCTGCCCGCCGGCAGCCCTCGGTGACGCCGCGCAGGGCGTCCGCGGCGATCTTGCGGTCGAGGTCGCCCATGGCGAGGTAGTCGAGGAAGACGAGCGGCTCGGCGCCCTGCACCACGAGGTCGTTCACGACCATTGCCACGCAGTCGATGCCGATCGTGTCGTAGCGCCCGAGGCGCGAGGCGAGCTTCAGCTTCGTGCCGACGCCGTCGGTGCTCGCGACGAGCACCGGATCCTTGTATCGCTCGGGCGTCTTGAAGAGCCCGGCGAAGCCGCCGATCGACGACAGGATCTCGGGTCGGAAGGTCGAGCGCGCGATGTCCTTGATCTCGTCGACGAAGCCCTCGTCGTGGTCGAGATCGACGCCGGCGCGCGCATAGGAAGGGGCGCTCGGGGCGCTCTTCGGGGCGCCCGGCGCGTCGCCGTCGGGGGAGCTCGGGTCTCGGGGGGTGGTCACGGCGCATGGATACCGAGGTGGGCGGAGCCCTGTCAATCAGAACGGTCCGTTCGTCGGGGTCTCGTTCGCGGAGCGCCGCGTGCCTGCGGCCCGCTGCTATCGTGCCGCCGTGCCTGTCTCCGTCGTGATCCCCGCGCTCGACGAGGCCGATCGCATCGGCGCGGCCGTCGCCAGCGCGCGGGAGCCCGGGGTCGAGGTGCTGGTGGTCGACGGCGGGAGCCGGGACGCCACCGGCGCGCGTGCGCGGGCCGCCGGCGCGCGCGTCGTCGCGAGCCCGGCCGGCCGGGCCCGGCAGCTCGCGACCGGGGTCGAGGCCGCGACGGGCGAGATCCTCGTCTTCCTCCACGCCGATTCGCGCCTGCCTGCCGGCTTCGCCGCCGCGGTCGAAGGCGCCCTCTCCGATCCGTCCGTCGCGGGCGGCGCCTTCCGCTTCCGCTTCGAGCGCGAGGCCGACGGTCGCCTGGCAGCAGCGCTGCGCGTGGTCGAGTGGGGTGCGCGGCTTCGCGTCGCGCTCTTCGCGCTGCCCTACGGCGACCAGGGGCTGTTCTGCCGCCGTGTCACCCTCGCGGCGGCGGGCGGGATCCCGCAGGTCCCGATCATGGAGGACCTGGACCTGGTGCGGGCCTGGAAGCGGATCGGGCGCGTGGTGACGCTCGCGCTCGCGGTCGAGACCTCGCCGCGCCGGTACCAGGGGCGCGGGCCGCTCCGCACCATGCTCCGCAACTGGGGCGCCGCCCTGGCGTTCTGCGCGGGCGCCGACCGCGTGCGCGTCGCGGCCTGGTATCGCCGGTGACGGCCGCCGCGCTGCCCGCGCCGGCAGCGCCGGAGCGGCCGGGCCTGCGCCGGCTCCTGCACTACGCCGCCCACAACAAGGGCACCTACGCGATCTGGCTGGTGACGACGCTCGGCTACGTGGCGGCCTTCGTCGCCGTCCCGCTGCTGATCGGCCGGGCGATCGCGGCGGCGGAGCAGGGGCTCGGGCGCGACGTCGTCGCGTGGCGCTGCGGCGAGATCTTCGGCGCGACGCTCGCGCGCTTCGCGTTCCGCTACTGGTCGCGCACGCTCGTCTTCAACGCCGCCCGCGAGATCGAGTACGAGCTGCGCAACGACCTGTTCGCGCACCTGCAGCGCCTGCCGCAGTCGTTCTACTTCCGCAGCCGCACCGGCGACCTGATGAGCCGCTGCGTGAACGACCTCGCCTCGGTGCGGCTCCTGCTCGGCCCGGGCATCCTGAACCTGCTCCAGACGCCGGTGCTCTTCGCCTCGGTGCTGTTCGCGATGCTCGCGATCGACGCGAAGCTCGCGCTCGCGGTGCTGATCCCGTACCCGCTCTTCATCGTGATCTCGCGCGGCTTCGGGAAGCGCCTGCACCGCGCGAACCTCGCGGTGCAGGAGGGCCTCGCGGACCTCTCGAACGGGCTGCAGGAGACCATCGCCGGCATCGCCGTCGTGAAGACCTACGCGATGGAGGACGTCGTCGGCCGCCGCTTCGGCGCGGTGAACGGCGAGCTCTATCGTCGCCAGCTCGCGCTCGTGAAGGTGAACGCCGCCATGCCGCCGATCCTCTCGGTGCTGCCGGCGGCGGCGATGGGCATCGTGTTCTGGCTCGGCGGGAACGAGGTGCTCGCGAAGCGCATGGCGCTCTCGGACTTCTTCACGTTCTCGATGTACGTCTACGAGCTCACGTTCCCGACCTTCATCCTGGGCTGGGTCGTGGCCCTGGTGCAGCGCGGCGCGGCCTCGATGCAGCGCATCGACGACGTGCTCTCCGAGCGGCCCTCGATCGCCGACCGGCCGGACGCCGTCGCGCTCCCGCGGCTGCACGGCGAGATCGAGTTCCGGGGTCTCACCTTCCGCTACCTCGGCGGCGATCGGCCGCCGGCGCTGCGCGACGTGCGCCTGCACATCCCGGCCGGCTCGTCCCTGGGCGTGGTCGGGCCCGTGGGCTCCGGCAAGACGACGCTCGCGTCGGTGATCCCGCGCCTCTTCGAGGTGGAGGACGGCCAGCTCTTCCTCGACGGCGTGGACGTGAACCGCATCCCGCTCGCGACCCTGCGCAAGGGCATCGCGATGGTTCCCCAGGACGCCTTCCTGTTCTCGATGAGCCTGGCCGACAACGTCGCCTACGGCCTTCCGGTGACCGAGCGCCCCGCCGTGGAGGAGGCCGCGAGCCGCGCCCAGCTCGCGCGCGACGTGGACGATCTCCCGCACGGCTACGACACGATCGTGGGCGAGCGCGGCGTGATGCTCTCGGGCGGGCAGCGCCAGCGCACGGCGCTCGCGCGCGCCCTCGCGCTGCGCCCGAGCATCCTGATCCTCGACGACACGCTCTCGGCGGTGGACGCCGAGACCGAGGACGCGATCCAGCGCGGGCTCGCACAGCATTTCGAGGGCCGCACGGTGGTGGTGATCGCGCACCGGGTCCGCACCGTGCGCGACTGCGACCAGATCGTGGTGCTCGACGAGGGCCGGATCGTCGAGCGCGGGACGCACGAGGAGCTCGTGGCAGCGGGGGGCCTCTACGCGCGCCTCGCGAAGCAGCAGGCCCTCGAGGCCGAGATCGAGGACGGCGTGGGAGCAGCGGCGTCGTGAGCATCGACGCGCTCCACGAAGAGGAGGCCCTCGGCAAGGCCTACGACGTCCATCTCCTGGGCCGGCTCTGGCGCTACGTCCGCCCGTATCGGGGACAGGTCGCGCTCACCCTCGGCCTCGTGATCCCGCTCTTCGTGCTCGAGCTCGCCCCGGCCTGGATCGTCAAGGTCGGTCTCGACACGGTGATCGCGCCGACGATCAGCCAGGCGGCGCCCTCCGGCGGATCGGACGCGCTCGGTCTCGCCGCGCGCTCGGCGTCCTGGTTCACGCCGCCCGAAGGCGTCCCGCCCCTCGGCTGGCTCGCGTTCCTCTACCTGGTGGCGATGCTCGCGTCGGCCTGCCTCCAGTTCGTCCACTCGGTGGTGATGAGCTGGACCGGGCAGAGCGCGATGCGCGACCTGCGCGCCGACGTGTTCCGCCACGTGCAGCGCCTGCACCTCGGCTTCTTCGACCGCTATCCCGTGGGCCGGCTCGTGACGCGCGCCTCCAATGACGTCGAGAACGTCTCGGAGATGTTCGCGGCCGGAATCGTCGCGCTGGTGACGGACGTGGTGAAGATGGTCGGGATCGCGGCGATCCTGCTCTCGCTCGACACGCGCCTCGCGCTCGTGACGTTCGTGGTGGTGCCGATCCTCGGCGGCGCGGCGATCTGGTTCCGGCTGGGCGTGCGCAACGCCTTCCGTGCGACACGGGTCCGGATCGCGCGCATCAACGCGATGCTCCAGGAGACCATCACCGGCATGAAGGTGGTGCAGCTCTTCACGCGCGAGGATCGCAACCTGCGCGACTTCGCGCGGCTGAACGCCGAGCACCGCGACGCCTGGTACAACTCGATCCGCTACGACTCCGCGCTCTTCGCCGCGGTCGAGATGGCCCAGGGCATGTCGGTGGCGCTCCTGATCTGGTACGGCACCGGCATCGCCGCCGCGGGCACGATCTACCTCTTCATCGACTGGATGCGCCGCTTCTTCCTGCCGCTGCGCGACCTCTCCGCGAAGTACTCGGTGATGCAGTCCGCGATGGCGAGCTGCGAGCGGATCTTCCAGCTCCTCGACACGGAGCCGGCGATTCGGGAGCCCTCCCGCATGGAGCTCCTCGCCAGCCAGCGCGACGTTCCTCGGCCGGCTGCGTCGGCTTCCGGTGCGTCGCGGGGTGAGGTCGAGTTCCGCGACGTCTCGTTCGCCTACCAGGGCGACGACCTGGTGCTGCGGGACGTCTCGTTCCGCGTCGCGCCCGGCGAGCGCGTCGCGTTCGTGGGCGCGACGGGCGCGGGCAAGACCAGCGTGATCAAGCTCCTGACCCGACTCTACGAGCCCCAGCAGGGCACGATCCTGCTCGACGGCGTGCCGATCCGGGAGCTGCCGCAATCGGAGCTCCGGCGGCGCGTCGCGATGGTGCTGCAGGACGTGTTCCTGTTCAGCGGAACCGTGGCCGAGAACATCCGCCTCGGCCGGCCCGACCTCGACGACGCGGCAGTCGAGCGCGCGGCCCGCGCCGTCGAGGCGCACCGCTTCATCGAGAAGCTGCCCGACGGCTACGCGACCGAGCTGCGCGAGCGCGGCACGAACCTCTCCGCCGGCCAGCGCCAGCTCCTCTCCTTCGCGCGCGCCCTCGCTCACGGCGCCGACGTGCTGGTGCTCGACGAGGCGACGAGCTCGATCGACACGGAGACCGAGGCACTGATCCAGACCGCGCTGCGCCGGCTCTGGGAGGGCCGCACGGCCCTCGTGATCGCCCACCGGCTCTCGACGATCCAGGACGTGGATCGGATCTACGTGCTGCACAAGGGGCGGATCGTGGAGCAGGGAACCCACGCCGAGCTGCTCGCAGCGGGCGGCGTCTACCACCGGCTGCACCGGCTGCAGCATCCGGCGGAGGAGCGCGGCACGGGATCGGTGGCCGCGCGCTGATCAGCCGTGCCCGCGCCCGTGATCGTGCAGAGGCGCGTGCTCGTGATCGTGCGGATGGCCGTGGTCGTGTCCGGCCGGCCGGGCCGCGAGGGCGCCGGCGCGCTCGCCGATCTCGGCGCCTGCGCAGAGCCCCTTCGCCGCGAGCAGGTCCTCGAGCGCCGCGCGCCACGCCTCGTAGTACGCGAAGCCCGCGCCTCCGGCCGCGTCCCGGTCCCGCGCAGCGACCTCGGCGATCAGACGCTGGCGGAACTCGTCCCACGCGAAGCGACCCTGCGCGTGCAGCGCGAGCGTCAGGCCGAAGAGCCGGCTCTCCCAGGGCGCGTCGAAGACGAGCTCGCCGTTGCGACGCGGGGGCGCGGCAGGGCCCGCGCTGTCGAGAGCGGGTGCGTCGCGCTCAGCCACGGCTCGCCTCCGCGGCGGGCTTCGGTTTCGCGACGCCGATCATCGCGTCGCGCGTCACCAGGGACGCGAGGCGCTCCTCGCTCCAGCCCTCGGTGCCGGCGGGCCGCTCGGGCAGCACGAAGTACCGGATCTCGGCGCTCGAGTCCCAGACGCGGATCTCGACCTCCGGCGGCAACGCGAGGCCCATCTCGGCGAGGACGCGCCGGGGCTCGCGCACGATGCGCGAGCGGTAGGCGGGCTCCTTGTACCAGCCGGGCGGCAGCCCGAGGATCGGCCACGGGTAGCAGGAGCAGAGGGTGCACACGACGACGTGGTGCAGGCGGGGCCCGTTCTCGACCGCGACCACGTGCTCGCCCTGCGGCCCGCCGTAGCCGAGCTCCGCGATCGCCGCGGTGCCGTCGGCCAGCAGGCGCGCGCGGTAGGCGGGGTCGGTCCAGGCGCGCGCCACCACTTTGGCGCCGTTCAGCGGGCCCACGTCCTGCTCGTAGTGGCGGATCACGGCGTCGATCGCCTCGCGTGCGACCAGGCCCTTCTCGACCAGCAGGCTCTCGAGGGCTTCGATCCGCAGCGCGTCGTCGTCGGCGCCGCTCACGCTGCGGGCTCCAGGTAGTCCTCGAAGAGATCGACGTGAAAGGCCACGCCCGCCTCGGCTTCGTCGCCCCAGAGCGCGCGGGCCTCGAAACGCACGGCGTAGACGGGCTGGGCCGCCTCGCCGCGCCCGTGGGCATGGGCGTCGGGCAGGACCCAGGCGCCCGGGTGGACGAGCGCAACCACGCCGCTTCGCCCCCGCGCGTAGCGCGGCAGGCGCGTGTGGCCCCGGGTGTGGAGATCGCGGGCCCGCACGCGGTCGCCGGGCGAAAAGCGCGGGGCGCGCGCGAGGGGCCGGCGGGCGCCGAGCTCGGCCGGGGGCACGGGCCGCGAGGTGAGAGCGGCCGCCGGCGCGGCGGGATCGCGCAGCCGCACCGCGAGCTCTGCGGCGGGCACGATGCCGGTCTCGCCGAGGAGCGTCTCGAGGGCGCGGCGCCAGCGTCCGTAGTAGCCGGCCGTGAGGTAGGTCACCGGATCGAGGCGCTCGATCGCGTGACGGAGCGCGTCGATGTTCGCGACGCCGAGCGCCAGGGCGAGGTTCACGAGGGCGAAGGCGCGCCCTTCCCAGGGCGCATGGAAGACGGGCTCGTCGCGCTCGCGCACCACCGCGCCGAAGCCTTCGAGGCCGCCGAGATCGTGGATTCCGTCCATCGCGCACACCCCGCACCGCGTCGCGGCGAGACGCTCCATGCTACGTCACACGAGGGGTCGCGCAGTGCTTGCCAAGCCCCTGCGCCGGGTGGTACCTAACCGGCACCCCCTCTCCTCCGCGCCTCTCACGAGTGGCGTGGCCAGATCCGCATGGCCGCGCGGCGACGGGGAACGTCCGAACGGCGTTCTCCTCGGCTCGAGTCGGGCCTGCGGGCCGTGCGGGGCGAGGAAAGCGCGTGCGCATCAAGTCACTCCAGATCCACGGGTTCAAGTCCTTCGTCGACAAGATGCGGTTCGAGTTCCGGCCCGGGATCACCGGCATCGTCGGGCCGAACGGCTGCGGCAAGTCGAACGTCGTGGACGCCATGCGCTGGGCCATGGGCGAGCAGTCGCCCCGACGGCTGCGCGGCAAGGGCATGGAGGACGTGATCTTCGCCGGCTCCGACGCGCGCGCGGCGGTCGGCATGGCGGAGGTCGTGATCAGCTTCGACAACGCCGACGGCCTGGCCCCCGCCGCCTACGCCGCCTTCAGCGAGATCCAGGTCGCCCGCCGCCTCTACCGCTCGGGCGAGAGCGAGTACCTGATCAACAAGACGCCCTGCCGCCTGCGCGACGTGCAGGACTTCTTCCGCGACACGGGCATCGGCACCCGCGGCTACACGATCGTGGAGCAGGGCCAGATCGCGGGCATCGTCTCCGCCAAGCCCGAGGACCGCCGCTACCTGATCGAAGAGGCCGCCGGCATCGGCAAGTACAAGGCGCGGCGCCAGGAGGCCGAGCGCAAGATCGAGGCCACGGAGCAGAACCTGGTGCGCGTGAACGACGTGCTGGGCGAGATCCGGCGCCAGATCGGCTCCCTCGAGCGCCAGGCCCGGAAGGCTGCGCGCTACAAGCGGCTGAAGGAGACCCAGCGCCTGCTCGAGGTCTCGCTCGCGGCGGACGAGCGGCGCGAGCTCGCGGAGCGGATCGGCGCGGAGGCCCAGCGCCTGGTGCAGCGGCGCGACGAGATCACGGCGCTCGATGCCCAGGGCGCCGAGCGCGAGCTTGCGCTGGAGCAGCGGCGGATCGAGCTCGCGGAGCGCGAGCGCGCCCTCGACGCCGACACCGAGGTGCTGGTCGGCCTGCGCGGCGCGATCAAGGAGCTCGAGAGCCGGATCGGGTACGAGCGGCGCGAGCGCGAGGCGCTGGCCGAGATGAACGCGGCCCGCCGCGAGGACGTGGTGCGCCTCGAAGGCCAGCTCGCCGAGGCGCGCGCCGACGCGGACCGCGCGCGCGCCGAGCTCGGCGAGCTCGAGGGCTCCCTCGACGCCGAGACCGAGACCATCGCCGCGGCGCAGCGCCAGGTGCGCGAGCACGAGGAGGCGTTCCGAGCCCTCGAGGCCGAGCGCGACGCCGCGAACGCGAACCTCGTGGACGTGCTGACCCGCGTCGCGCGCAGCGAGGACCGGCTCGCCGCGCTCGCCGACCGCCGCGCCGCGATCGACCGCCGCCTGCGCGCCGCCGACACCGACCTCGAGCTCGGCAGCCACGAGGAGACGCGCGCCGTCGACCAGGAGCGCGGCCTCGAGGACGGCCTGCGCAGCCTGCTCGCCGAGCGTGACCGCCTGATGGACGCGCTGCGGGGCGCGATCGAGCGCAGCGAGGGCGCGGCCCGGGAGACGCGCGAGAGCGCCGAGCGCCTGCGTGCGGCGCGCGAGCGCTGCGAGAGCCGGCGCGCGCGCCTGGCCTCCCTGCGCGAGGTGGTCGAGCGCCGCGAGGACCTCGGCGCTGCGACCCGCCACCTGCTCGAGCAGGGCGACGCCACGCGCGAGGCCTTCGGCCTGCTCGCGGTGGCGCGCGACGTGCTCGACGCCGACCGCGAGATCGAAGGCGCCGTCGAAGCCGTGCTCGCCGAGCGCGCGGAAGCCCTGGTGGTGCGCGATCTCGCCGGCGCGCTCTCGGCGGTGGAAGCGCTGCGCGCTGCCAACGCCGGCCGCGGCGTCTTCCTCGCCCAGCGCGAGGCCGATCTCGGCAGCTACGGCTTCGTCCCGATGGGCCAGCGCCTGCTCGAGCGCGTGCGCCCGCGGCCCGGCTTCGAGGGCGTGGCCCACGCCCTGCTCGCGAACGTCTACGTCGTCGACGACCTGGCCGAGGTGCTCTCGGTCTACGGCGTGGGACGGATTCCGGCGACCTTCGTCACGCCGCGCGGCGAGCTGGTCTCGCCCGACGGCGTGCTGCGCGGCGGCGCGGCGGGCGCCGGCAGCGGGCTCCTCGCCCGCGTGCGCGAGGTGCGCGAGCTCGAGACGGAGGTCGCGACCCTCGAGCTCGACGCGAAGCTCGCGACCGACGACTTCGAGGCCCGCGAGCTGGCAGCGCACCGCGCGGCCGACGAGCTCGAGAACCTCCGCAACCGCCATCACAGCGCGGCCCTCGCCCTCGCCAACCACGAAAAGGACCTCGAGCGCGCGCGCGATCGCGTGAAGAGCCTGGGCGTCGCCCAGGAGACGCGCTCCCAGGAGCGCTCGGGCCTGATGAGCGAGGTCGACGAGCTCGCGGGCGACGTGGGTCGGATCGAGCTCGCCCTGGCCGAGGCGCGCGCGCTGCGCGGCGAGCGCCAGAGCGCCCTCGACGCCGTGGGCCTCCGTCTCGGCGCGACGGGCCGCGAGCTCGCGCGCGAGCAGGCGGCGCTCTCCGCGCGACGCGTCGAGCACGCGGGCCGGGTCGAGAAGCGGGACGGCCTGCGCGAGACCCTGCGCCGCGCCGAGTCGACCGTGCGCGAGACCCAGGAGTGGATCGGGCGCCGCAGCGGCGAGATCGCCGCCGCCGAGACGAAGCGGGACGAGCTCGCCGCGGGCGTCGCCGAGGCGGAGGTCGCGCTGGCGGCGCGCCTTCGGGACGAAGAGGCCGCGCGCCTCTCGAGCGAGGCGAAGCGCGAAGCCTACGAGCGCGAGGCGGAGTCGGTGCACGGCATCGAGACCGCGGCGCGCGAGCTGCGCGCGACCGCAGCGACGCGCCGCGAGGAAGCGAGCCGCGCCGAGATGGCGCTGCGCGAGATGGAGCTGCGGCTGCAGCACCTCGACGAGAGCGTCGCCGAGCGCTGGAGCCTCGAGCTCGCGAGCTGGACGCCGCCGACGCTCGAGGAGCTCGCGCCCGAGGCGCCCGCGGGCGAGCGGGCCGCTGCGGCCGAGGCCGCAGGGCAGGCCGAGGAGGCCGAGGCGGTCGCGGAGCCGGTGTCCGTCGAGGCCGCGCCCGAGGCCGGCGACGAGGAGCCCGCGCTCACGCCGCGCATGGCGATCGAGCTCGTGGCGCTGCCGGGCCCCGAGCGGCGGACGCGCCTCGACGACGTGCGCCGCCGCCTCGAGGCCCTGGGCGAGGTGAACCTCGGCGCCATCGAAGAGCACGAGGAGCTGGCCGAGCGCCAGCGCTTCCTGTCGGAGCAGAAGAACGATCTCGAGTCGACCCTCGCCACCCTGCGCGAGGCGATCCAGCGCATCAATCGCACCAGCCGGCGCCGCTTCCAGGAGACTTTCGAGGCGGTGAACGCCCGCTTCGTCGAGAACTTCCCGCGCCTCTTCCGCGGCGGGAAGGCGACCCTCCAGCTCACGGACGAGCAGGACGTGCTCGAGGCAGGGATCGAGATCATGGCCTCGCCGCCGGGCAAGCGGGTGCAGAACGTCAACATGCTCTCGGGCGGCGAGAAGACGCTGACCGCGGTGGCGCTGCTGGTGTCGGTGTTCCAGGTGCGCCCGTCGCCGTTCTTCCTGCTGGACGAGGTCGACGCCGCCCTCGACGACGCCAACGTCGGGCGCTTCAACGAGATCGTGAAGGAGCTCGCCCGCGACTCCCAGTTCCTGGTGGTGACGCACAACAAGCGCACGATCGAGATCGCGGACATCCTCTACGGCGTCACCATGGAAGAGAAGGGCGTGAGCAAGCTGGTCGCGGTCGAGCTGCACTAGGCGCCGGCGTGATCAAGTACCTCGGGTCGAAGCGGCTGCTCGTCCCGCGGATCCTCGGGGCGATCGATAAGCTGCCGGGCTCGCAGACGGTGCTCGACCTCTTCTCCGGCACCTCCCGCGTCGGCCACGCCCTGAAGCGCAGCGGCCGCCTGGTGCGCGCGAACGACCACAACGCCTATGCCCACGTGCTGGCGCGCTGCTACGTGCAGGCCGACGCCGCACGCGTCGCCGAGCCCGCCCGACGCCTGCTCCAGGAGCTCGCGGCGCTGCCGCCCGCGCCGGGCTGGTTCACGGAGACCTACTGCGAGCGCGCGCGCTACCTGCACCCGCGCAACGGCGCGCGGATCGAGGCGATGCGCGAGTGGATCGCGCGCCGTGGCCTCGAGCCCGATCTCGAGGCGGTGCTGCTCGTGGCGCTGATGGAGGCCGCGGATCGCGTCGACTCCACGACCGGCGTGCAGATGGCGTACTTGAAGCGCTGGGCGCCGCGCGCCCTCGGCGAGCTCCACCTGCGCCTGCCGGACCTCCTGGCGGGGCCCGGCGAGGCCTACGGTCTCGACGCCCTCGAGGCCGCGGCCGCCCTCGAAGCCGACGTCGCGTACCTCGACCCGCCCTACAACCAGCACCGCTACCTCGGCAACTACCACGTCTGGGAGAGCCTCGTGCGCTGGGACGCGCCGGAGGTCTATGGCATCGCCTGCAAGCGGGTCGCATGCCGGAGCTACGCCAGCGACTTCAACTCCCGACGCCGGATCGGCCCCGCCCTGGCAGAGCTGGTGGCGACCGTGCGCGCCCGGCACCTGGTGGTGTCGTTCAGCGACGAGGGATACCTCTCGCGCGACGAGCTCGAGGCGATCCTCGGCCGGCGCGGCCACGTGGCGGTGCTCGAGATCGATTCCAAGCGCTACGTGGGCGCGCAGATCGGGATCTACAACCCGCGCGGCGAGCGCGTCGGGCGGCCCGGCCGGCTCCGCAACACGGAATATCTCTTCGTCGTCTCCGAGGACCGGCGCGCGGCGCGGGCGGCCGCCGCGGCCTGAGGGCGCGCGCCGCCGCCTGATGGCGCGTGCCGCAACGCGAGGGCGCGTGCCGCGGTGGCGCCGTGCGGCGCGAGCCGCGCGGCTGATATGCTCGCCCGGCCATGGATCCCGACCGCATCGCCGACCTGCTTCGGGAGCAAGCCGCTCCCCTGATCGAGCTCTATCGCGCGCATCCCGCCGAGGTCTGGGGGGTCGCGTCGGGCGTGCTGCTGCTGCTGCTCTACGTCGCGTTCCTGCGCTGGCGCGCGCGGCGCGTGGCGGGCCCGGAGCCCGAGCTTCCGCGCACACGACCGCGGCCGGCGGAGCGGGTCGAGGCGCCGGAGGCCCGACGCGAGCTCGCCCCGCCCGTCGCGGCTGCGCCGGCCGTCCCAGCCGAGGCGCCGGCTTCGGCCGCGCCGTCGCTCGCGCCGCCGGCGCCGGTCTCGGTCGCTCCTGCGGCTGCGGACGTTGCGGCGCCGCCGGCGCCCGCGCCCGCTCCGAGCGCTCCGCCCGCCGTGCCCCGGCCGGTCCGGCCGGTACGCCTGCGCGACCGGCTGCGCCGCACCAGCGAGGCGCTGATCGGCCGCCTCGGCGGGCTCGCGGGCCGCAAGGTCGACGCGGGGCTCCTCGACGAGCTCGAGCACCTGCTCTTCACCGCCGACCTCGGCGTCGCGACGGCCCAGGGCCTGCTGGACACCGTGCGCAAGCGCGCGGGGGGCGCCGACGCGAACGTGGTGCGCGGCGTGCTGCGCGATTCGATCCTCGAGCGGCTCCAGCGCGTGGAGCCGCCGGCCGGGAGCGGGCTCGAGACGCGCGCGAAGCCGCACGTGATCCTCGTCCTCGGCGTGAACGGCTCCGGCAAGACCACGACGATCGGCAAGCTCGCGGCGCGCCACGTGCGCGCCGGGCGGAAGGTCGTGCTCGGAGCCGGCGACACCTTCCGCGCGGCGGCGATCGAGCAGCTCCAGACCTGGGGCGAGCGCGCCGGCGCCGAGGTGATCGCCGGCAAGCCCGGCGGCGACCCGTCGGCCGTGGCCTTCGACGCCTGCAAGGCGGCGGTCGCGCGCGGGGCCGACGTCGCCATCATCGACACCGCCGGGCGTCTCCAGACCAAGGTCCAGCTCGTGGAGGAGCTGCGGAAGATCGTGCGTGTGATCGAGCGCGAGGTCCCGGGCGCGCCCCACGAGAGCTTGCTGGTGCTCGACTCCAACACCGGCCAGAACGCGATCTCCCAGGCCCGCGTCTTCGTCGAGGCCGGCAAGGTGACCGGCCTCGTGCTGACGAAGCTCGACGGCACCGCGAAGGGCGGGGTGATCGTCGGGCTCGCCGACGAGTTCGGGATCCCGGTCAAGTTCGTGGGCGTGGGCGAGGGCGTGGACGATCTCCGCGACTTCTCGGCGCAGGAGTTCGTGGCGGCGCTGTTCGAAGCGGACGCAGACGCGGGGATGGAGGAGCGCTCATGAGCTACGTGCTGGCCCTCGACCAGGGCACGACCTCGTCGCGCGCGCTGCTGTTCGACGAGAGCGGCGCCGTGATCGCGTCGGACCAGTACGAGTTCACGCAGCACTACCCGCAGCCGGGCTGGGTCGAGCACGATCCCGACGAGATCTGGCGCACGCAGCTCAAGGCCGCGCGGGGCGCGCTCGAGAAGGCGCGGGTCGCGGCGAAGGACGTGCGCGCCATCGGCATCACGAACCAGCGCGAGACCACCGTGGTGTGGGATCGCGCGACAGGCGAGCCGATCCACCGCGCGATCGTCTGGCAGTCGCGACAGACGGTGCCGATCTGCGAGCAGCTGCGTGCGCGCAAGCTCGAGGCGGAGGTTCGCGCGCGCACGGGCCTCGTGATCGACGCCTACTTCTCCGCGACCAAGGTGCGCTTCATCCTCGACGCCGTGGAGGGCGCGCAAGGCCGGGCCGAGCGCGGCGAGCTCGCGTTCGGGACGATCGATACCTGGCTGCTGCACCGGCTCACGAAGGGGCGCGTCCACGCGACGGAGTACTCGAACGCGTCGCGCACGATGCTCTACCACATCCACGAGAAGCGTTGGGACGATCTGCTGCTGCGCGAGCTGCGGATCCCGCGCGAGGTCCTGCCCGAGGTGCGCGACTCGAGCGGCCTGCTCGGCGTCGCGGACGCGGAGTGGCTCGGCGCGGAGATCCCGATCGCCGGGATGGCCGGCGACCAGCAGGCCGCGCTCTTCGGCCAGGGTTGCTACGAGGCCGGGAGCGCCAAGAACACCTACGGCACCGGCTGCTTCCTGCTCATGAACACCGGCGAGCGTGCGGCGCGGTCGCGTTCGGGGCTCATCACGACGATCGCCTGGGGCATCGACGGGCGGGTCGAGTACGCGCTCGAGGGCAGCGTGTTCGTGGCCGGGGCCGCGGTGCAGTGGCTGCGCGACGAGCTGCATCTGGTCTCGAGCGCCGCGGAGACCGCCGAGCTCGCGCGCAGCGTGAAGGACACGGGCGGCGTCTACCTGGTGCCGGCCTTCGTCGGGCTTGGCGCGCCCTATTGGGACGAGCGCGCCCGCGGCACGATCGTGGGCCTGACCCGCGGAAGCAACCGCGCCCATCTCGCGCGCGCAACGCTCGAGGCCATCGCCTACCAGACGCGCGACCTGATCGAGTGTCTCGCAATCGATTCCGGCCTGCGGCCGAGCTCGCTGCGCGTCGACGGCGGCGCGACGAGCAACGACTTCCTGATGCAGTTCCAGGCCGACCTGCTCGGCATCCCGCTCTGGCGGCCGCGGAATCCCGAGGTGACGGCCTTCGGCGCCGCCGCGCTGGCGGGCCTCGCCGTGGGCGTCTGGAAGGATCGGCGCGCGCTCCAGGCCTCGCCGCGGGAGGGCGCGGTCTTCGATCCGGGCATGACCCAGGACGAGCGCGATGCGCTCTACGCCGGATGGAAGCGGGCGGTCGAGCGCTCCCGCGGGTGGGCGTGAGCGTACCCGCGCGCCAGGGGCCGACACGGAGCGGTGGCCCGACCCGCGTGATCGCCCATCGCGGCGCGTCGGCGTACCGGCCCGAGAACACGATGCCCGCCTATGCGCTCGCGCTCGAGATGCAGGCCGACATGATCGAGGTCGACCTCCACCGCACGCGCGACGGCGCGGTGGTCGTGACCCACGACGAGCTGCTCGCGGGCATCGGCGGACGCGGCGAGATCGCGGACGCGAGCCTCGCGACGATCCGCTCGCTCGACGCGGGCGCGGGCGAGCGTGTTCCGACGCTCGAGGAGCTGCTCGACCGCTTCGGCGAGCGCATCGCCTTCAACCTGGAGCTCAAGCGCGGGACGACGAGCGACTACGCCGGGCTCGAGGCGCAGGTCCTCGAGGCCGTCGAGCGGCGCGGCCTGCTCGAGCGCACGCTGTTCTCGTCCTTCTACGATCCCGTGCTGGCGCGGCTGCGGGCGCTCGCGCCGCAGGCGCGGATCGGGCTCCTGATCTCGCGCAAGCACCCGGTCGCGATCCTCGAGCGTGCCGCGGCCCTCGGCGCCGAGGCGATCAACCCCGAAAATTCGGTCGCGACGCCCGAGCTGGTGGAGGCCGCGCACGGGGCGGGGCTCGACGTCAACGTCTTCACGGTCGACGCCGAGGACGCCCTGCGGCACTTCGTCGGGCTCGGGGTCGACGGGATCTTCACCAACGTTCCCGATCGCTTGCGGCGGCTCCTGCCAGGGTTGGGGTAGCGCCGGCCGGGCCAGGGCCGGCCCAGGCGGGCATTGACCGTCGCCGTGTTTCTTCTTGACGCGCCGCGACCTGATCCTTTATTTTTTCGGCGTTCTTCCTGGTTTGCCTAACGTTCTTCTGTCCGACGCCGGACCCAGGGGCCGGCACTCGGGGAGGCGGAGGGTGCCATGCGCGGCGAGCGATTCGAGCCCGACGTCGAGCTGGACGGGACCGACCTCCGGATCCTCGACCTGCTGCAGGAGAACTGCAAACGCCCCCTCGCCGCGATCGGCGAGAAGGTCGGGCTCTCCGCGCCCGCGGTCACGGAGCGGATCCACAAGCTCGAGCAGGCCGGCGTGATCACGGGCTACGTGGCGCTCCTCGACGGGCGCCTGCTCGGCCTCGACGTGACGGCCTTCATCGGCGTCGCGATCGGGCACCCGCGCATGATCGACGCGTTCGAGCGCGAGATCGAGTCGCTGGAGGGCGTGCTCGAGTGTCACCACGTGACGGGCGGGCACACGCTGATGATGAAGGTGAAGGCCGAGAACACCGAGGCCCTCGAGGAGCTGATCGATCGGATCCGCTCGATCGAGGGCGTGACCCGCACCGAGACCATGGTCGTGCTGTCGACGCGCGCCGAGCGCCCGCGCCTCCCGCTGCTGGGGGCCGAGGCGTCGCGCGAGCGTCGCACGCGGCGCGCGCGCGTGAAGCGCGCCGTCGGCCGCTGAGGGAAGGAGAGCCGCGATGAACCGAGCCCCCGGACTCCCGCCGCGCCAGGGTCTCTACGATCCCGCGTTCGAGCACGACGCCTGCGGCGTAGGCTTCGTCGTGAACATCCGCGGCGAGAAGTCCCACGACCTCGTGCGGCGCGGGATCCAGGTGCTGGTGAATCTCACGCACCGCGGCGCCACGGGCGCGGATCCCGACACCGGGGACGGCGCCGGCCTGCTGCTCCAGCTGCCTGACGCGTTCCTGCGACGCGAGATGGTGCGACAGGGGCGCGAGCTTCCGGCGCCCGGCCGGTACGCGGCGGGCCTCGTCTTCTTCGCCCAGGATCCGGACGAGCGCGCGTTCCAGGGCGACGCCGTCGAGCGGTCCGTGACGGAGCACGGGCAGCGCGTGATCGGCTGGCGCGACGTGCCCGTCGATCCGGCCCGGATCGGCTGGCTCGCCCGGGAGGCGATGCCCTTCATCCGCCAGCTCTTCGTCGGCGCGGAGGACGGTCTCGGCGAGGAGGCCTTCGAGCGCAAGCTCTACGTGATCCGGCGCAGCTTCGAGAACCGGATCCGCGCGAAGGGCGGGGCCCAGGCCCGGGCCTTCCACGTGCCGAGCCTCTCATGCCGCACGATCGTGTACAAGGGGCTGCTGCTCGCGCACCAGATCGACGGCTTCTATCCGGACCTCCAGGACAACGAGCTCGAGAGCGCAATCGCCCTCGTGCACCAGCGCTACAGCACGAACACGTTCCCGACCTGGGACCTGGCGCAGCCGTTCCGCTACCTGGCCCACAACGGCGAGATCAACACCCTGCGCGGGAACGTGAACTGGATGCACGCGCGCGAGGGGACGCTCCAGTCGGAGCTCTTCGGCGAGGATCTCCGGAAGCTCTTCCCCGTGATCACCGCGGGCGGCAGCGACACCGCGCAGTTCGACAACGCCTTCGAGCTGCTCCACCTCTCGGGCCGCTCGCTGCCCCACGCGATGATGATGATGATCCCCGAGGCCTGGGACGGGCACGAGCTGATGTCGCCCGAGCGCAAGGCCTTCTACGAGTACCACTCGTGCCTGATGGAGCCCTGGGACGGCCCGGCCTCGATCGCGTTCTCGGACGGGCGCAAGGTCGGCGCCGTGCTCGACCGCAACGGCCTGCGTCCCTCGCGCTACACGGTCACGAAGGACGGCTTCGTCGTGATGGCGTCGGAGGCGGGCGTGCTCGAGATCGCGCCCGAGAACGTGCTCCGGAAGGGGCGCCTGCAGCCCGGGCGCATGTTCTTCGTGGACACGGAGCAGGGCCGGATCATCGAGGACGAGGAGCTGAAGGAGTCCCTGGTCCGCCGCAAGCCCTACGCGACCTGGCTCGCGCAGAACCGCGTCCATCTCGAGGACCTGCCGGCGAGCCAGGGCGAGCAGCACTACGACGCCGATACGCGCTTCCGCCTGCAGCAGGCCTTCGGCTACACGCTCGAGGATCTGCGCACGATCCTCCCGCCGATGATCGCGACGGGCGTCGAGGCGCTCGGCTCCATGGGCGACGACGCCGCGCTGGCCGTGCTCTCGGACCGGCCGCGCCTGCTCTACCACTACTTCAAGCAGCTCTTCGCCCAGGTGACGAACCCGCCGATCGACTCGCTGCTCGAGCGGCTCGTGATGTCGACGATCTCGACCCTCGGCTGCGAGCGGAACCTGCTCTCGGAGACTCCGGAGCACGCGCGGCTGCTCGCGCTCGAGCACCCGATCCTGACCAACGAGCAGCTCGAGCAGATTCGCGGCATCGATCGACCGGGCTTCCAGGCCGTGACGCTCTCCACGCTGTTCAAGGCGGCGGACGGCGGCGCCGGCCTGCGCGCGGCGCTCGACCGGCTCTGCGCGGACGCGTCGCGTGCGATCGCGGACGGCGCGAACCTGCTGATCCTGTCGGATCGCGGCGTCTCACCCGATCTCGCGCCGATTCCCGCGCTGCTCGCGACGGGTGCGGTCCATCACCACCTGATCCGGGAGGAGGCGCGCACGCGCTGCGGTCTCGTGGTCGAGACCGGCGAGGCGCGCGAGGTCGGCCACTTCGCGCTGCTGGTCGGCTACGGCGCGGGTGCGGTGAACCCGTACCTCGCTTTCGAGACCGTGATCGAGCTGATCGAGGACGGCGCCTACGTGCCCGAGGACCTGACGGTCGAGAAGGCGCTCGCGAACTACGTCAAGGCCGCCGACAAGGGCCTGCTCAAGATCTTCGCGAAGATGGGGATCTCGACGCTTCAGAGCTACCGCGGCGCGCAGATCTTCGAGGCGGTCGGCCTCTCGAAGGATCTGGTCGAGCGCTACTTCACGGGCACGCCCTCGCGCGTGTCGGGCGCGGATCTCGACGCGGTCGCGCGCGAGTCGACGCTGCGACACGAGCGGGCGTTCCCGGGCGAGACCTATTCGTATCCCGAGCTCGACCCGGGCGGCCTGTACCAGTGGCGGCGCCGCGGGGAGCGCCACACGTTCAACCCCGACTCGATCGCGAAGCTGCAGCACGCGGTGCGCGACCAGAGCTTCGCGACGTTCAGGGAATTCTCGCAGGCGGCGGACGGCGATGCCGAGCGCCTCTGCACCCTGCGCGGGCTGTTCCAGTTCCGCTTCGCGGAGAAGCCGATCCCGATCGAGGAGGTCGAGCCGGCGAGCGAGATCGTGAAGCGCTTCTGCACCGGCGCGATGTCGCTGGGCTCGATCTCGCGCGAGGCCCACGAGACCCTCGCGATCGCCATGAACCGCCTCGGCGGCCGGAGCAACACCGGCGAGGGCGGCGAGGACCCGGTGCGCTTCACGCCCGACGCGAGCGGCGACTTGCGCCGGAGCGCGATCAAGCAGGTGGCATCGGGCCGCTTCGGCGTGACGAGCCACTACCTCGTGAACGCCGACGAGATGCAGATCAAGATGGCGCAGGGCGCGAAGCCCGGTGAGGGCGGCCAGCTCCCGGGCCACAAGGTCGACGACTACATCGGCCGGATCCGGCACTCGACGCCGGGTGTGGGCCTGATCTCGCCCCCGCCGCACCACGACATCTACTCGATCGAGGACCTGGCGCAGCTCATCCACGACCTGAAGAATGCGAACCCGCGCGGTCGCGTGTCGGTGAAGCTCGTGGCGGAGAGCGGAGTCGGCACCGTCGCCGCCGGCGTGTCGAAGGCGAAGGCCGACGGCGTGCTGATCAGCGGACACGACGGCGGCACCGGCGCGTCGCCCCAGACCTCGATCAAGTACGCGGGATCGCCGTGGGAGATCGGTCTCTCCGAGACGCAGCAGACGCTGGTGCTGAACGACCTGCGCGGCCGCATCCGCGTGCAGGTCGACGGCGGGTTCAAGACCGGCCGCGACGTCGTGATCGGCGCCCTGCTCGGCGCCGACGAGTTCGGCTTCTCGACCGCGCCGCTGGTGGCGATGGGCTGCATCCTGATGCGGGTCTGCCACCTGAACACCTGCCCGGTCGGCATCGCGACGCAGAACGCGGAGCTCCGGAAGCGCTTCACCGGTCTTCCCGAGAACGTCGTGCAGTACTTCTTCTTCGTTGCGGAAGAGGTGCGCGAGCTGATGGCGCGGCTCGGCTTCCGGCGCGTCGACGAGATGATCGGGCGCAGCGACCGGCTCGAGATGCAGCGCGCCGTCGAGCACTGGAAGGCGCGCGGCCTCGACTACACCGAGCTCCTGCACCGGCCCGACGTGCAGTGGGAGACGCGCCACGTAGCGGGACAGGAGCACGGCCTCGAGCGCGCCCTCGACAACCTGCTGATCGACCTGGCGAAGCCGGCCCTCGAGAGGGGTGAGGCGGTCGAGATCCACCAGCCGATCCGGAACGTGAACCGCACCGTCGGCACGATGCTCGGCTCGGAGGTGTCGCGACGCTACGGCGCAGAGGGCCTGCCCGAGGACACGATCCGGATCCACCTCACCGGGTCGGCGGGCCAGAGCTTCGGTGCGTTCCTGCCGAAGGGGATCTCTCTCTCGCTGGAAGGCGAGGCGAACGACTACGTCGGGAAGGGCCTCTCGGGCGGCAGGATCGCGGTGCGCGCGCCCGCCGCGGCCGGCTTCGTGCCCCACGAGAACATCATCGTGGGGAACGTCGTGCTCTACGGTGCGACTGCCGGCGAGGCGTTCTTCAACGGCGTCGGCGGCGAGCGCTTCGCGGTGCGCAACAGCGGCGCCAACGCGGTGGTCGAGGGCGTGGGCGACCACGGCTGCGAGTACATGACGGGCGGGCGCGTGGTGATCCTCGGCCGCACGGGTCGGAACTTCGGCGCGGGCATGAGCGGGGGGATCGCCTACGTCTTCGACGAGACCGGCGACTTCGCGAGCCACGTCAACCCGGCCATGGTGGATCTCGAGGAGATCACGGCGGAGGACGAGGAGACGATCCTGCGGCTCGTGCGGCGGCACTTCCAGTACACCCGCAGCACGAAGGCCGACGACGTGCTCCGCAAGTGGAACGACTACGCCGCGAAGTTCGTGAAGGTGTTCCCGCGCGACTACAAGCGGGCGCTGTCGGAGCGCATCAAGGCGGGGAGCGGAAATGGGTAAGCCGACCGGATTCCTGGAGACCAAGCGCGAGAAGCCGCCGATGCGGCCCGTGGCCGAGCGGCTGAAGGACTGGCACGAGGTCCAGGCCGACATGCCCGAGGAGCACACCCGCGCGCAGGCCGCCCGCTGCATGGACTGCGGCGTGCCGTTCTGCAACAACGGCTGCCCGCTCGGGAACGTGATCCCGGACTGGAACGATCTCGTGTACCGGGGGAAGTGGGAGGACGCGCTCGTGCGCCTCCACTCGACCAACAACTTCCCGGAGTTCACGGGGCTCGTCTGCCCGGCGCCGTGCGAGGCGGCGTGTGTGCTCGGCATCAACGACGACGCGGTCACGATCAAGCAGATCGAGTGGGAGATCATCCGCAGGGGATTCGGCGAGGGCTGGGTCAAGCCGATGAAGCCGGAGCGCCGGACCGGGCGCTCGGTGGCGGTGATCGGGTCCGGACCGGCGGGGCTCGCCGCTGCACAGCAGCTCAATCGGGCGGGGCACACCGTGACGCTATTCGAGAAGAACGACCGGGTGGGCGGGCTCCTGCGCTACGGCATTCCGGACTTCAAGCTCGAGAAGTGGATCGTGGACCGGCGCGTGGAGCAGATGCGCGAGGAGGGCGTCTCTTTCCAGACGGGCGTCCACGTCGGCCGCGATCTGTCGGCGGCGGAGCTGCGCAGGAGCTTCGACGCGGTCCTGATCGCGACGGGCTCCGAGGCGCCGCGGGACCTCGAGGTGCCGGGCCGGGAGCTCGCCGGCGTCCACTTCGCCATGGAGTTCCTGGCGCAGCAGAACCGTCGCAACGCCGGCGACGCGATCCCGCCGGCCGAGGAGATCCTCGCGACCGGCAAGCACGTGATCGTGCTCGGCGGCGGCGACACGGGCTCCGACTGCGTCGGGACGTCCCACCGTCACGGCGCGCGATCGGTGACGTCCCTCGAGCTGCTCGAGCGGCCGCCGGACACGCGCGCCGCTTCGACGCCGTGGCCGGCCTGGCCGCTCATGTTCCGCACATCGAGCTCCCACGAGGAGGGCGGGACGCGGGACTTCGGCGTGATGACGACGCGGCTCTCGGGCAGCGGCGGTCGCGTCGAGCGCCTGCACGGTGTGCGCGTGCGCCTCGGCGCGCCGGACGCCTCCGGCCGTCGCGGGCTCGAGCCCGTTCCCGGCAGCGAGTTCGAGCTGCCGGCGGATCTGGTCCTGCTGGCGATGGGCTTCGTGCATCCCGTGCACGACGCGCTCTTCGGGGACCTCGGTGTGCGCCTCGACGGGCGCGGCAACGTCGCCGCGGAGCTGCGGGACTTCGCGACCAGCGAGCCCGGGGTGTTCGCGGCGGGCGACGCGCGTCGCGGCCAGTCCCTCGTCGTCTGGGCGATCTGGGAAGGGCGTGAAGCGGCGCGCAGCGTCGACCGATACCTGATGGGCCAGTCGCACCTCCAGTCGCGCAACGCGCACGTCTGAGCGCCGTCGCCGCGTTCTCGCTTGACGCGTTTCCCCGACGCTGGATAGGATCGCTTCGCGGGGCGGCGGATCGGCTGCGAGCTCGGCGCCGCAGCATGAGGAGGGCTGGCCGATTTCCAGCGATGCAGAGCGGACGCAGGACTTCGAGCGGCTCGAGCGGGCCGTGATGCTGCTCGTCGAGCGCCACCGCACGCTGCTGGGACGGCACGCGTCGCTGCAGGCACAGCTCGAGGAACGCGAGCGGCGGATCCGCGAGCTCGAGGAGCAGACGCTGGACCTGAATCAGCGCCGCCTCGACGTCGGAAAGCGGATCGACGACCTCCTCGCGCAGGTCGATCAGCTCGATTCCGAGCTTGTCGCCCGCGGGGGCTGAGGTGGCCAAGCGCTCGATCGCCGTGCGAATCCTCGGCGCCGAGTACCGGATCCGCAGCGAGGCCGACGAGGCTTCGGTGCGAAGGGTCGCCGCACTCGTCGAGGAGACGATGATGCGGATCCGCGATCGCACGCAGACCGTCGACACCCTCGATCTCGCAGTCCTGGCCGCCCTGAACCTCGCCAACGACCTGCTGGCCCTGCGGGACGGTGCGGAGCGCGAGGTGTCCGGCGACCTCGCCCCGATCGACCCCGATCGGCTGGCGCGGCTGATCGCGACGGTCGAGGGCGCCGCCGCCGAGGGCCTGGAGCTCGGCTGAGCACCGATCCCGGCGAGGTTGCAGGCGCGAAGCGGGCGCTGCGCAGCCGGATGCGCGCAGAGCGAGAGGCGATCGGCGTGGACGCGGCGCTCGCGAGCGCTCTCGAGGCCTGCGAACGACTCGTGGCGCTCCCCGAGTTCTCTGCAGCGGCCCGGATCGGCCTGTACGCGGCGGTCGCTGGCGAGATCCCGACGCGGCCGCTGTATGAAGCCGCCCGGGCTGCCGGCAAGGCGTGCCTGCTGCCTGCCGTGGTCGCAGAAGGGAAGCCGCTCCGCTTCCTTCCGCTCGAGCGGTGGGAAGATCTGCGCCCCGGTCGCTACGGTGTGCCGGAGCCGCCCGGCGACGGCGCGGAGAGCGCCCTCTCTCCCTCCGATCTCGTGGTGGTTCCGGGGCTCGCGTTCGACGTCGAGGGCCGGCGATTGGGGTCCGGGGCCGGCTACTACGACCGATCGTTTCCGCCGGGAGCCCCCGCGCCGCTCCTCGTGGGCTTCGCCTTCGATCGACAGCGGGTCGAACGAGTCCCGAGCGTTCCGCACGATCGGGCGATGGACATCCTCGTGACCGAACGCGGCGTGTGGCGCGTCGGTTCGAAGCAGGGGTGACGACGGATGCAGGACGAGGTCGAGGCCGAGGTCGAACGCCAGATCGCCGAGATCCGACGGGGCGCGGAGCGGGTGTACGGCGAGCCGGAGCTGCGCCTGCGCATCGGCGTGGCGCTTCGCGAGGGCCGGCCGCTCCGCATCAAGCTCGGCGTCGATCCCTCCGCCCCGGACCTGCACCTCGGCCACACCGTGGTGGTCAACAAGCTGCGGCGCTTCCAAGCGCTCGGGCACACGCCGATCTTCCTGATCGGCGACTTCACGGCACGCATCGGGGATCCCTCAGGGAAGAAGAAGACGCGGCCCGCCCTCGGCGCGGACGAAGTCCGCCGGAACGCGGAGACCTACCTCGATCAGGTCGGCCGGATCCTCGACGTGAGCCGCGCGGAGATCCGCTTCAACAGCGAGTGGATGGAGCCGATGTCGAGCTCGGACATGATCCGGCTCTGCTCGCATTACACAGTCGCCCGCCTGCTCGAGCGCGACGACTTCGCGAAGCGCATGGCCGCCGAGGAGCCGATCGCGGTCCACGAGTTCCTCTACCCGTTCGTCCAGTCCTACGACTCGGTCGCGCTTCGGGCGGACGTCGAGATCGGGGGCACCGACCAGACCTTCAACCTGCTGATGGCGCGCGAGGTTCAGCGCGCCTACGGCCAGGCCCCGCAGAGCGTCGTCGTCCACCCGCTTCTCGTCGGTACGGACGGTCGCGAGAAGATGTCGAAGAGCCTCGGGAACACGATCGGGATCACGGACCCGCCGGGCGAGATGTTCGGAAAGATCATGAGCATTCCCGACGCGATGATGGCGACGTACGTGGAGCTCCTCGTCTGGGCCGAGCCCGACGAGCTGGCGAGCCTGCGGAGCGAGCTCGCGGCGGCCCTCGCTCCTGGGGGCGACCCGATGGGCTTCAAGCTCGATCTCGCAGCCCGCCTCGTGGTGCAGTACCAGGGCGCCGCCGCAGGCGCCGAGGCGCGCGCGGCCTTCCGGCGCGAGGTCCAGCAGAAGGAGGTCCCCGTGGACCTGCCCGAGCGGGTGGTCGAGACGGGGCCGGAGCAGGGGGCCGAGCTCACGGCATTGCTGGTTCAGGTGGACCTGGCGTCCTCCCGGAGCGAGGCACGTCGACTCATGGCCCAGGGTGCGGTGCAGGTCGACGGCGTCCGGGTCGGCGATCCGGCCCACAGACTCTCGCCCGGGCAGTACCTGCTTCGGGCCGGGAAGCGGCGCTTCGCTCGGGTGAAGCTAGTCTGAGGTGGTCGACGGGCGTGGCCCCAGAAAAGCCGAAGGGGCCTATTGACGCCGGCGATTGGCTCTCGTAGGCTGCCGTTCTCGCTGGGACATCGCTCTCGGCGCGGTCTTCTGACAGACAGAGATGGAATCCCGCCCAAGGGGCCCGGAACAGGCTCCTGGTGGCCTCGTCTCGATCTTTGAAAACGGAATAGTGCGCGAATCCCTGGAGCTTCGGCTCCGGGGAGACGGTGACGGGCCAGTAAGAGATCGAGGCCGACTCGTTTCGCTTCGGCGAATCGACAGGCCATTTCCGAACAACGAGAGGGCTCCTCGCGAAAGCGAAGAGCCGTTTCTCGGCAAGGTTCAAACTGGAGAGTTTGATCCTGGCTCAGAACGAACGCTGGCGGCGTGCTTAAGACATGCAAGTCGAACGAGAAAGGGGCTTCGGCCCTGAGTACAGTGGCGCACGGGTGAGTAACACGTGGGTAATCTGCCTTCGGGTTCGGGATAACTCGGGGAAACCTGGGCTAATACCGGGCAAGACCACGGAGCTCTTGGGCTCTGCGGTAAAAGGTGGCCTCTTCTTGAAAGCTATCGCCTGAAGATGAGCCCGCGTCCCATTAGCTAGTTGGTGAGGTAACGGCTCACCAAGGCAGTGATGGGTAGCTGGTCTGAGAGGACGATCAGCCACACTGGAACTGAGACACGGTCCAGACTCCTACGGGAGGCAGCAGTCGGGAATTTTGGGCAATGGGGGCAACCCTGACCCAGCAACGCCGCGTGAGCGATGAAGGCCTTCGGGTCGTAAAGCTCTGTCGAGAGGGAAGAAGGTCCTCGAGGCGAATAGTCTTGGGGGATTGACGGTACCTCTAAAGGAAGCGCCGGCTAACTCCGTGCCAGCAGCCGCGGTAATACGGAGGGCGCAAGCGTTGTTCGGAATCACTGGGCGTAAAGCGCGTGTAGGCGGCTTGGTAAGTCGGGTGTGAAAGCCCGGAGCTCAACTCCGGAACTGCACTCGAAACTGCCTCGCTCGAGTCCCGGAGAGGGTGGTGGAATTCCCGGTGTAGAGGTGAAATTCGTAGATATCGGGAGGAACACCAGTGGCGAAGGCGGCCACCTGGACGGTGACTGACGCTGAGACGCGAAAGCGTGGGGAGCAAACAGGATTAGATACCCTGGTAGTCCACGC
>Ga0105107_10000012_pt1 | contig 91019 bp, 79 predicted proteins | sample PPLLaktember2015_6_FD_79335 | JGI IMG/M metagenome (GOLD analysis project Ga0105107, IMG submission 79335) | Freshwater sediment microbial communities from Prairie Pothole Lake near Jamestown, North Dakota, USA - PPLs Lake P8 Core (1) Depth... | ecosystem: Environmental > Aquatic > Freshwater >...
GCGAGCCCGCCCCAGCCGCGCGCCCAGTTGTGCGTGAGCCGGATCGCCCAGGCGAGCACGAGCACGATCACCAGCGCCTGTCGCAGCGCGACCGCCATCTCCGCCGGCGCCGCCAGCAGGAAGAAGGCCCCGATCACCGGCGGCGCGACGCTCCAGTAGGGATCGTAGAAGCTCGAGTTCGAGAACGCGCGGCTGAAGCCGAACACGGCGACCGTCGCGACCAGGTCTGCGACGGCCGCGAGCGCGATCGGATGGCGCGGCCCGGCGAGGATTCCCGCCGCGAGGCCGGCCACGAGCGCCACCCCGTACGCGACCGTCACCCACAGGAAGGCGCGGCTCCGGTCTTCGACATCGGCGATCGACATGGGACTGCGTCTCCTCCCAGCGCGGGCCTCACGCGCCGCGGCCGATGGCGTCGAGCTCCTCGAAGCCGAGCAGACGCGCCATCGCCTGCAGCGTCTCGAGGCCGGGCCCGTCCGCGAGCGTGCCGGTGCGCGCAATCTCCTCGTAGACGTCGCGCATGCGTGTGTAGGCCGCGAGCAGCGGCGCGATGTGCAGCATCAGGCGGAAGCCCGCGGCTTCGACCTCCGCCACCGGGAGCTGGCCGTTGAAGAGCAGCGGCACGCCCGGCAGCTCGCGGGCGTAGCGCGCGGCGTCCTCGCGCGTGCGGATGCCGTCGAGGAAGACCAGGTCGACGCCGAGGTCGTGATAGGCGCGGGCGCGCCGCAGCGCCTCGTCCCAGCCGTGGGGCGCGAGGGCGTCGGTGCGGCCGATCACGACGAAGTCGCGGTCGCGCCGGGCGGCCAGCGCGGCGCGCAGCTTCGGCAGCATGTCCTCGAGCGGGATCACCTGCTTGCCCGAGAGGAAGCCGCAGCGCTTCGGCCAGACCTGGTCCTCGAGGTGGAGCCCTGCGGCGCCGGCGTCCTCGTACTCGCGCACGGTCTGCCAGACGTTCAGCGGGCTGCCGTAGCCGGTGTCGGCGTCGCAGATCACGGGCACGCCAGCCGCGCGTGCGATGGTACGCACGTTCTCGACCATTTCGGCCCGGCCGAGCAGGCCGACGTCGGGCCAGCCGTGCGCCGCCGCAGTGCCGAAGCCCGTCATGTAGACGGCCTCGAAGCCCGCCGCGGCGGCGAGCTTCGCCTGGAGCCCGTCGAAGACGAAGGGCGCGACGGTGAGGCGCCCGGTCCGGGCGAGGAGGGCGCGCAGGCGCGTCGTCGGGCGGCCTGCGGCGTGCGTCGGGTCGGTCATCGCGGCTCGGAGCTCCTGGTCGCGTGGTAGGCTGGGGCGTCACCGTAGTGGAGAAGCGCGTGCCGTTCTACGAGCGTCTCTCGGCTGCCGACGCCATGTTCCTCGCCCTCGAAGATGCCAACAACCACATGCACGTGGGGAGCGTCGGGACCTTCGACCTCGGCCCCCTGCGCACGCCCCACGGCGGTCTCGACGTCGATCGCCTGCGGGCCGCGATCGAGGCGCGGCTCCACCGCGTGCCGCGCTTCCGCCAGCGCGTGGCCTCCGTGCCCGGCGAGGGCCACCCGGTCTGGATCGACGACGACCGCTTCAACATCGCCTACCACGTGCGCCACACCGCCCTGCCCCGCCCCGGCGACGCCGACGCGCTGAAGCGCGTGACGGGCCGCATCATGTCGCAGCAGCTCGACCGCGGGAAGCCGCTCTGGGAGATGTGGTTCATCGAGGGCCTCGAGGACGACCGCTTCGCGCTGATCTCGAAGACCCACCACTGCATGATCGACGGCGTCGCGGGCGCAGAGCTGATGTCGGTGCTGCTCGACCTCTCTCCCGACGCGACGGTGCCGCCGCCGCGGCCCTGGACGCCGCGGCCGGCGCCGTCGGGCGCGCTGCTCCTCGCCGACGCCGTGATGCGTCGGATCGCCCAGCCGATCGGCGCTCTCCAGGCGCTACGCGGCGCGATCGCGCAGCCCCGCGAGGCGGTGGCGCAGATCGGTGAGGCGGCGGGCGGCGTGCGCGACGCCCTCGCGCCCTCGTTCCGCTCGGCCTCCGACACGCCGCTCAACGTCGAGACCGGTCCGCACCGCCGCTTCGAGACCGTCGAGCACCGCGTCGCCGACTTCAAGGCGGTGAAAGACGCCCTCGGCGGCACGCTCAACGACGTGGTGCTCGCGACCGTCGCCGGCGCCCTGCGCGCCTTCTTCCTCGACCGCGGCCTCCGCATCCAGGAGCTCGAGGTGCGTGCGATGGTGCCCGTGAGCGTGCGCCCGAAGGGCGACGGCGGCGCGCTCGGCAACCAGATCACGCAGATGGTGGCGCCGCTGCCCGTCGGGCTCTCGGATCCGATCGAGCGCCTGAAGGCGGTGCGCGAGACGATGGGAAACCTGAAGGAGTCGAAGCAGGCGCTCGGCGGGCGCGTGCTGACGGCGATCGGCGAGTGGACGGTGCCGAACGTGCTGGTCCAGGCCGTGCGCATGACCGTGCGCTCCCGGCCCTACAACCTGGTGGTGACGAACGTCCCCGGGCCGCAGATCCCGCTCTACCTGCTCGGCGCGCGCATGCGCGACACGCACCCGGTGGCGCCCCTCACGCCCGGCCAGTCGCTCAACATCGCGCTCTTCAGCTACGACGGCGGGCTCTACTGGGGGCTGAACGCATGCTACGACGCGGTTCCGGATCTCGACGTCCTCGCCGGCCACCTGCGCGAGAGCTTCAGCGAGCTGCAGCGCGCGGCGGGCGTGGCGGTCTAGTTAGCCGCCTCGAGGGCGAGCTCGCGGAAGAACATCGCGCTCTGGTCCCCCAGGTAGACCACGCGCCCCTCCTGCTCGAACGTGAACTCGAAGCGGATCACGACGCGCTTCGGGCCGTCGCGCCAATGCGTCTCCTGCGAGCGCAGCGCGAGGGGCGGGCCCAGCTTCGCCAAGGACTTGAAGTCGGCGCGGTGGATCCGGTTGCCGAAGCCCGACCAGCCGTCGTCGAAGCGCACGCCGTGGAAGAGCCAGGCGCCGAGGCAGCCGAGGCTCCCCGTCGCCATCAGCATCTCGCCCCCCGCGACGTGGGCGGGATGGCCCGGGCTCGTGCGCTGCTCGGCGGCGAACGGAAGGCGGCGCGTGGTGTCGAGGAGCGCGTCGATGGTGCGCGTCTCGCGATCGACGCGGACGAGCTCGTCGACCAGGAAGGCCGGCTCGCGGTAGAGGAAGGTCTCGGCGAAGCGCGCGAGGGCGGCGGGATCGACGTCGGTGCAGGTCGGTGCGAGCCGGATCGCCATGCCCCTACCCCGCCGCCACCGACACGCGGGCGCGTCCGACGGCATCGAGCCGCAGCGCCACCCGGAACGCGCCCGTCCCGGGGTCGAAGACGAGGCCTTCCGCGTCAGCGGCCGGCGCAGCGCCCGCCGCGATCGCGAGCGGGCGCGCGCCATCGGGGCTCCACGCGCGCGCCGCCCCCGGCGCGCGCTCGGCCCAGCCCGTCACCACCACCCGCTCGCCGGGCACGCCGAGCGCCTCGAAGGCGACGCCCTCCGGCGTTGCGCTGATCGAGCGCACGCGGTGGTCGCCCGCCGTCGCGTACTTCTCCACGTCTCCCACGATCGTGAGCCCGCCCGGGAGAAGCGGGCAGAGCACCCGCAGGTCGAAGTCCTGCCAGTCGAGGACGAGGTCGTAGCCCCCCTGGCGCCGCGCCCGCGCGAAGCCGCCGCGCCGCCAGTCGTAGACCACGACGTCGCGCTCCGGCGCACTCTCGCCGAGCTCGTCGAAGGCGACCCGGAACGAGAGCGGCGCCTTCTCGCGCGACGCGTGGAAGCTCGCGACGTAGGCCCAGCGCCCGGCTGGATGCTGCGACCAGGCCTCGCCGATCAGTGGATTCGCCGCGAAGAAGGCGTTCGCGTGGTAGCAGCGGTCGATCGCCGCGAGCGGCACGTCGGGCTTCACCAGCACGCCGTCGGGACGGCAGACGCGGCGCACGATCGCGGCATCGGTGTGGCCCAGGCGGTCGCCGAGCCCGACCGGCCCCGCCGAGAGCGCCGCCAGCATCGACTCCGCCTCGACGTACTTCTCACCGGGGCCGATCCCCGTCTCGCCGTGCGTCAGGAAGACGTCCTTGTAGGGATTCAGGCCGAGCGCGCGGGCGAAGGCGTTGCCGTGCAGGAACCAGACCCAGTTGAGGCCGTTGTCGAAGAGGTAGCGGTAGTCGCCGCTCGTGCGCACGGAGGTGACGTTCCGGAGCGTCACGGTCTGGCACCAGTCCGCCGGCGTTCCCATGCACCACTGCAGCGTGACGCCGTGCTCGCCGGCCGCGCGATCCATTCCCTCCTGCCAGGCGCGCGCCCGGCCGGGCGCCTCGCGCAGTCCGCGCACCCCGAGGAAGGACTCGACCAGCCAGTCCTGCTCGTAGGTGATGCCACCCCAGGCCGCGACGCTCGCGAGGAAGCGGTCGAAGAACCCGGGATCGGCGGGATGCGCATAGGCGGCGTCGCGCCACCACGGCCCGTCGTCGCAGTACGGCGACGCCTTCGAGAAGTGCCGCGCGTGGAAGCTGAGCGGCAGGCCGCCGAGCTTCGCGCGCAGCGCGCGGAAGCCTTCGGGGAAGAGATCCGCCCGCGGCTCCCAGCGCACGAGACCCGTCGGCGGCACGACCGGCGCGCCCTCGTCCGAGACCGCGCGCAGCGTCTCGTGGGGATAGAACCAGGAGTCGAGCTGGATCGAGCGGATCGGCGCGCCCGCTGCGGGCAGCTCGTGCGCGACGCGCGCGAGCGTCGCCGTGTAGTCGTGGCCCGGCTCGGTCCGGTAGTAGTAGACGGCGCCGTTGTCGGTCCAGTAGGAGAGCTTGCCGACGCCGTCGTCGGCGTAGCGCGACGGGCGTGTCGTGCCGGCGCGGCGCTGGAGCAGCGCGCCCCAGCGCGCGAGGGCGGCGCGCGGCGACGTCGCGGCGAAGAGCGCCATCTCGGTCGCGAAGCCGGCGGGAACCGTCGCGAGATCGCCGTGCCAGCCGGCGCGCACGCCGAGGCCGCGCTCGTCGGGCGTCGCGGGCACGCGCACGATCTGCTCGTGGAAGGCGTCGAGGGGCGCGAGCAGGAGCGTCGTCCCGTCGGGCGCGATCCAGAGCAGCGGGAACACGACCGGCGGGCGGTGACCCGCGAGGGTGTAGCCCGTGGCGTCGGCGGCGCCGGACACCGGCACGGCGAACTCTGCGTACTGGTGGCCGAAGGTGCGGGTGCCGGAGGGCGCCTCGCCCTCGGCGGGACGCAGCGCCGGCCACACGACGGACGGATCGGCGAAACGCCCCGAGCCGAGCGCGGCGATCTGATCCGTCGCCTCGAGCCGGAACGTGATCAGGGAGCCGTCGCGGTAGAGCCGCGCAGTCGGGAGCACGGGAAGCGGTCGGTCGACGACCAGGAGGCGGAGATCCTCGTAGGGCCCCTCGTCGTCCGCGCCCTCGACGCGCTCGATCTCCAGCTCGCCGCCCTGCCACACGCCGCCCTGCGACGAGCTGTCCTGCGACGAGCTGTCCTGCGACAAGCTGTCCGGACGCACGATCTCGAACCCCGCACGTCCGAGCCAGGCCGCACCGCCGAGCTCGAGCCGCCACGGAAGCCGCGGCTCCTCGACGACGCGCAGCCCCCCTTTCATCGCGGGGCATCCGGCGCCACGCGATCCTTCCCGTCGAAGGCCGGCGCGTAGAGCGCGAACGCGACCGCGGGCTCGCCGCTCTCGTTGGTGAACGCGTGCACGGCGCCGCGCGGCACGTAGAGGATCGAGCCCTCGCCCACCGGCCGCGACTCGCTCCCGAGCCGCATGCGGCCGTGCCCGCGCAGCATCACCACCAGCAGGTCGTGCCGGTCGTGCCGGTGCGGGATCTCGGCGTCCCGGATCCAGACCAGGTGCTGGCTCGCGTTCGCGTCGCGCCCGAGCTCGCGCACGCGGAAGGTCTCGTCCGGTGCCAGAGGCTCGCGCGCCGCGAGCTCGGCCAGCGGCACGGTCGTGCGCAGATCGCCGAGGAGGGCATCGAGCACGGCCGGCGGAGCCGGGGCGTCGGCGGCGCGCGGTGCGCCGGCGAGGGCGAGCGCGACGAGCACGACCGGCGTCACACCCCGGGCGATCGCGCGCAGCCTCTTCCGGGCGACGCGCATCGGCGCAGGTTCGGGCGGAGCGAAAGCGTCCATCGAGCCTCCTGGCGACGTCGCATCCTACTCGCGGGCGCTCGACCGCGCGCCCCCGCCTTGCCTCGCCGCGGCCACTCTCCTAGAAAGCAGAGGCCCGCTCCCACCTCCGAGGAGGATCCCATGCCCACCCCCGCGCTCCGCGAAATCACGAGCGGCCTTCGCTTCCCGGAAGGGCCTGTCTGGCTTCCCGACGGAAGCATCGTCCTGACCGAGATCGCGAGCGGCGAGATCACGCGCGTCGACGCGAACGGCAAGAAGTCGACGGTCGCGCGGCCGGGCGGCGGACCGAACGGCGCCGCCCTCGGTCCCGACGGCAAGCTCTACGTCGCGAACAACGGCGGCAGCTTCACCTGGCACGAGGTCGGCGGGCTCCTGGTGCCGGGGCCGACGCCGCCGAGCCACGTGGGCGGCCGCATCGAGCGCATCGACCTCGACACCGGGAAGGTGGAGGTGCTCTACACCGAGTGCGACGGGCGCAAGCTCCGCGGCCCGAACGACCTCGTGCTCGACGCCCACGGCGGCATCTGGTTCACCGATCACGGTACGACCCACGAGCGCGTGAAGGATCGGACGGGCGTCTTCTACGCGAAGACCGACGGCAGCTCGATCCGCGAGGCGATCTTCCCGCTCGACTCGCCGAACGGGATCGGCCTCTCGCCCGACGGACGCAAGGTCTACGTGGCGGAGACGCATACGGGCCGCGTCTGGCAGTGGGACGTGACGGCGCCGGGCACGGTCGCGACGACGCCGGGCTTCGGGGCTGGCGGCGGCACGCTGCTCTGCGGCCTGCCGGACTTCCAGCTCCTCGACTCCCTCGCCGTCGACTCCGCGGGCACCGTCTGCGTCGCGACCCTGGTGAACGGCGGCATCACGGCGATCTCGCCGGACGGAAAGTCCGCGGAGCTCTACGCGACGCCGGATCCGCTCACGACCAACGTGTGCTTCGGCGGGCCCGGCCTGCGGACCGCCTTCGTGACGCTCTCGGGCGTCGGCAAGCTCGTGAGCTTCGAGTGGCCGCGGCCCGGCCTGAAGCTCGTCGGCTACTGAGCCCGGCGCGGCTTCCGAACGACGATGCGCATCGGGGTGGTGAGCGACACGCACAATCACCTCGGCAACGTGGCGCGCATCGTCGAGCTGTTCCGGGCGGCGGGGGTCGCGCGCGTCGTGCACACGGGGGACATCACCCAGGCGAAGACACTCGAGGTCTTCGCCCGCCTGGGCGTCCCGCTCTTCGGCGTCTACGGCAACAACGATCTCGAGCGCGGCTCCCTCGAGCAGGCCGCGGCGCGCCACGGGATCACCCTCGCCGACCCGCCCCTGCGGCTCGAGTGGGCGGAACGGAAGATCGTGGTGGTGCACGACCCGCGCGCGCTCACGCCGCTCGACGGCAAGGCCCACGAGGTCGCGCTCCACGGGCACGTGCACCGCACGGTGATCGAGCGCCGCCCGGACGGCGGCCTCCTGTTCAACCCCGGCGAATGCGCGGGCCACATGGTCGGCCTGAACGCCGTCGGCGTGCTCGACCTCGCGACCCTCGAGCCCGAGATCCTGCGCTTCTAGCGCCGCTGCACCACGAGCTTCAGCGCCGGCTCGAGGAACGCCTCGGCCGCGTCCTTCCAGTCGACGACGCGCGTCGTGACGGCCTCGGGCCGCAGCCGGCCCGACGCCACGAGGCCCACCACCTCGGGCAGCAGCGCGGCCGCGTGACAGCGACCGGTGTGGAGCTGGATCCCGAGCGTGTACATCCGGCCCATCGGGACGGGCGTCGGCGGCCCGGCGTAGAAGCTCACGCCCTGGCAGACTCCCTCGGGCTCCGTGGCCCGGATCGCGTACGAGAAGCCCGCCGGCGAGAGGCCCGCATCCACCACGATCGGCCAGCTGCGCGGCGGCTTCGCGAAGTCGGTCTCGATGGGATGCGCGCCGAGCCGCGAGGCCATGGCCAGCGCCTCGGCGTCCTGGCTCGCGAAGTCGACGCGTGCCGCGCCGAGCGCGAGCGCCGCCTGGACCGCGTAGAGCGGAATGCTCGGCAGACCGTGTGCCACGATCAGGACCTCGCTCCCGGGCCGCGCAGCCAGGTGCTTTGCAACGGCGCGATAGCCGTCGGGCACGTTGTCCGAGACGCTCGCGAGCGCAGCGGAATCGAGCGCGTCCGGGATCGGCTGCAGCATCGCCTCGGCGTACGGGACGTGGATCAGGTCCGAGAGCATGCCGCCGTACTCGACGCCCGAGAGCGGCTGCATGCCGTAGTCCGAGAGCGTGGGCATCGCCTCACAGACGGCAGTGAGGCCGGACTGGCACCGGCGACACCGGCCGCAGCTCACCTGGAACGAGACGACGACCCGTTGGCCGAGGGCGAGCCCGCGCACGCCGTCGCCGAGCGCCGCCACCTCGCCGACGCACTCGTGGCCCAGCGCGAAGGGCCCGCGCAGGGGGAACAGGCCCGACGTCAGGAAGCGATCGATGTCGCAGCGTGCAACCGCGAGGGGCCGGACCAGCGCCTCGCCGTCGCCTTGCAGGCGCGGCGCCGGGACCTCGCGCCATTCGAGCTTTCCGGCCTCGATGCAGGTGAGCTGTTGCATGAGCCCATCGTCGACGCGCTGGCGGCGACGGGCAATCGCTCATTTCGCATCCGCGGTTGCGTGCGACGCGTCGGGTTCCGCGAGGCCCTCGACCAGCCAGTCCCGCAGGGCCGTGATGCGCGGGTCGCCGAGATCTTCCTCGCGGCAGACGAAGTGGTAGGTCTCGTCGGAGCGGGCGCTGATCGCGAACGGACGGGAGAGGCTCCCGGCTTCGAGGCGCCGGCCGCACAGGATCGGCGTCGAGAGCGCCACGCCCTGCCCCGACTCGGCGGCGCTGAGCGCGATGCCGACGTGGTCGTAGCGGACGCTCCGCAGCGGCTCGAGGCCCTCGACGCCGGCGGCCCGCAGCCAGGTCGGCCAGGCATCCGGCGTCTGCACGACGTGGATCAGTGTCTGGCGCGCGAGATCCGCGGGCTCGCGGAGCGGGGGATCGCCCGCCGCGAGCGCGGGGCTGCACACCGGGAAGAAGTCGAGGTCGACGATCGGCTCGCTGTGGACGCCGTCCCAGGGGCCGCGGCCGAAGCGGATCGCCACGTCCACCGGGTCGCGCGCCAGGTCGGCGTAGCGAAGCGTGGCCTCGATCTCGAGGGCGATGCCGGGATGGCTGCGCTCGAAGTCCGCGAGCCTCGGCACGAGCCAGCTCGCGCTGAAGGACTCGAGGGCGCTCACCCGGAGCGGCCGGGCCCGGGCCGTGATCTTCTCGCGGGCCGACTGCAGCCGCGCGAGCACCTCGTCGACCACCTCGAGATAGCGCCGCCCCTCGTCCGTGAGCTCGAGGCCCGGGTTCAGGCGCCGGAAGAGCGGCACCCCGAGATGCTCCTCGAGCGCCTGGATCTGGCGCGAGAGCGCGGAAGACGAGAGATGGAGCTCGGCGGCAGCGCGCTTGAAGCTCGCGCTGCGCGCGGCGCGGGCGAAGGCGAGCAGCGACGACGTCGGGGGAAGCTCTTCGCGCATCCGGGGTCCTGGCCTCGCGGGGCAGCGTACACGCCCGCGGCGCCCGTCGCCGACGCCCGGCGCAGCGCTCAGTCGACGCGGCCCAGCACCGGTGCGTGGCGCGATCGGGGCTTCGCGAAGAGCATCTGCGCGCAGCCGATCGCCCGCTCGGCAAAGCCGCCCTCGCAGTAGCCCAGATAGAACTCCCAGAGCCGCAGGAAGCGCGCGTCGAAGCCCAGGGCCGACACGGCGTCGCGACGCGCGTCGAAAGCATCGCTCCAGAGCCGTAGCGTCCGCGCGTAGGAGGCCGTCAGGTCTTCGAGGTGGACCAGCGAAAGGTCGCTCGCGCGGGCCACCGCGGACGTGATCGCGGAGACCGCCGGAAGCGCGCCGCCGGGGAAGACGTAGCGCTGGATGAAGTCGACGGAGCGCTTCGCGCGCTCGTACTGTCGCTCGTCGATCGTGATGCCTTGGATCGCGCAAAGCCCGTCCGGCGCCAGGCGATCGCTGCAGGTGCGAAAGAAGGTCTCGAGATGCTCGTGGCCGACCGCCTCGATCATCTCGACGGAGACGAGCTTCGTGAAGCGGCCGCGGAGGTCGCGGTAGTCCTCCTCGAGCACCTCGACGAGATCCTCGAGGCCGGCCTCGCGCACCCGCTCGCGCGCGAGCCGTGCCTGCTCTTGCGAGAGGGTCGTGGTCGTAACCCGGCAGCCGTAGGTCTCGGCGGCATGGATCGCGAGCGCGCCCCAGCCGGTGCCGATCTCGAGCAGATGATCGTCCGGGCCGAGGGCGAGCTTCCGGCACAGGCGATCGATCTTCGCGCGCTGCGCGCTCTCGAGGTCCTCGTCGCCGCGCTCGAAGAGCGCGCTCGAATAGCTCAGCGTGGGGTCGAGGAAGAGCGCGTAGAAGTCGTTGCCGAGGTCGTAGTGGGCGGCGATGTTGCGCCGGCTCCCGCTACGGCTGTTGCGCCGCAGGGCGTGCCACGCCCGGAACACCGGCGCGGCGAGCCGCGCGAGCCCGCCGTCGAGCCCGTCGAGGACGGCGCGGTTCCGGAGCAGGAGCCGCACCAGCGACGTGAGCTCGCCCGGCGCCCCGACGCTCCAGTCGCCGTCGAGATAGGACTCCGCCGCGCCGATGTGGCCGCGCAGCGCAGCGCGCTCCCAGAACGCAGGGTCGCGCACCGTCACCGTGGCGTGGAGCTCTCCCGGCCCACCGAAGCGCGTACGCACGCCGCCCTCGATCACGGTGAGGCTGCCGTCGCACAGCTTCGCGAGCCGCGAGGCCAGGGCGCGCCGCGCGAGGGCGGCGCCGAGACGTGGGCGCGGGAGGGCCCGCGACGTGACGAGATCGGGCGTGAAGTACTGATCGCTCATTGCGGCGTCGGCTCCGAGGCGTGCGGCGCGAGCGACCGGGCAGCGCCGGCCGCCTGCGTGCGCGGATGGGGGTGGAAGGGGACGCGCTTCAGCCACAGACGAAGCGCCTGCCAGTAGATCGCGCCGAGACCCTGGAGCGTGATCCACGGATGGCGCAGCCAGAAACCGGCGAGCGTCGCGGTCGTGAGCGGGCGGCGCGCCAGCGCGAGGGTCGCGTCGAAGACGCGGACGCCGTCCTGCTCGCTCGCCATCTCGATCGCGAGCCGCGCGCCGGGCAGATCGACGCGCCAGCGATAGCGCTGGTCCATCGGCATGAACGGCGAGACGTGGAAGGTCTTCTCGAGGACGAAGCGGTGCTGCCGGCCCGAGCGCGGCGCGGCCAGGGCATCCACCACGTAGCAGTGCCGCTCGCCCCAGGGCGTGTTGTGCACCTCGGCCACGAGGGCGTCGAGCGTCTCGCCGTCCGCCGCGAAGCAGTAGTAGAAGCGCACGGGATCGAACGCGACACCGAGGACGCGCAGGTGCGTCAGCACCCGGATCGGTCCCGCGGGCGCGCGGCCGATGCGCTCCGCCACGAGCTTGCGCACGGAGACGTCGAGGGGCTCCGCCGGATCGCCCAGGAAGTCGGCGCGGCGGAACCAGGCCGCAGTGCGGCGCGACGACGACCACAGCCAGCGCCCGCGGAAGAGCGTCGGAAGCTCGGCCAGATCGAGGTAGAAGAGCGTCAGCGGGTACGCGAAGCAATGCTTTCGCGGCGTGAAGCGGCGGTGGCGGATCGTTCCCGCGTACAGGCAGCTCGCGCTCACGGGAGCCGACCGCCGAGCGGAGCGCAGGCCGCGAGGGCGCTCCGCACGCCGTCCTCGTGGAAGCCGTTCGCCCAGTACGCGCCGCAGTAGTGCGTGCGTCCGGCGGGGCCCGTTCCGTCGCCGAAGCTGATCTCGCGCCAGCGCGCCTGGGCCGCGACGCTCGCGCCGTCGTAGATCGGATGGTGGTAGGTGATCCGCCGCAGGATCCGCGCGGGGTCGATCGCGTCGCTCCGGTTCAGGGTCACGCAGAGCTCGACGCCGGCATCGAGCCGCTGGAGACGGTTCATCCAGTACGTGACCGTCGCGCGCCCGTGCTGCTTCGCGGGCAGGTGGTAGTTCCAGCTCGCCCAGGCGCGGCGCGCCCGCGGCAGGAGCGACGCGTCCGTGTGGAGGATTGCCTCGTTCTCCTGGTAGCGGATCGCGCCCAGCACCTCGCGCTCGGAGGGCGTCGGGTCCGCGAGCAGTGCGAGCGCCTGATCGGAATGGGTCGCGATCACGACGTGGTCGAAGCGCTCGCCCGGGGATGCGTCGGTCGAGACCCGCACCCCGTCGAGGCGGCGCGCGATGCGGCGTACGGGGCTCTTGGTGCGGATGCGATCGGCGAAGGGACGCACCAGGGCGTCGACGTACCGCGCCGAGCCGCCCTCCACGACGCGCCACTGCGGGCGGTCGGTGAAGCCCAGGAGGCCGTGGTTCTCGAAGAAGCGCAGCAGCGCGTGGGCGGGGAACGCGCCGACGCGCTCCGGATCGGCGGACCAGACCGACGCGACCATCGGCTCGAGATAGAAGCGCCGGAGCTCGGCGCCGAAGCCGCCCGCGTGGAGGAAGTCGTCGAGGCTCGACGTCACGTCCCGCGACGACAGGAACGCGCGTCCGGCCCGCTGGAAGCGCACGAGGTCGCGCAGCATGCGCCAGAACGCCGGGGACACGAGGTTCCGCCGCTGCGCGAAGAGCGCGTTCGGGCTCTCGCCGCTCCACTCGAGACCGCTGCGCTCGCAGCGCACGCTGAATCCCATCGACGTCGGAATCGATGCGACGCCGAGGGCCTGCAGCAGACGCAGGAAGTTCGGGTACGTGCGGTCGTTGTGGACGATGAAGCCCGTGTCGACCGCGACGTGTCCGCGCGGCGTCTCGACGACGTGGGTGTGGACGTGCCCGCCGATCCGCTCGTCGGCCTCGAAGAGCACGATCTCGTGGCGGGGATGGAGGAGATGGGCGGCGACGAGCCCGGAGACTCCGCTGCCGACGATTGCGATTCGCATGCGGCTCCCTCGTGTGTTCACGAGCGGTACGCACGAGCTTTAGCCGCGGATGCGGGGCTGTCGAACGCGCGCCGGCGTCAGAAGTCGCGCGTCTCGCCGACGCGCAGCGCGCGCGCGTCCGGCGGCGCGAAGCCCGCGGCGGAGGCTGCTGCGGCGAAGCGCTTCGGCGGCTCGTCGAGGGGCTCGTCCGAGAGATCGAAGGTCCCGAAGTGGATCGGGACGAGCTTCCGCGCGCGCAGGTCGAGCCCCGCCCGCACGGCCTCTTCGGGATCGAGATGCCAGGGCCGCATCATCGCCTCCGGGCGGTAGGCGCCGATCGGGACGGCGGCGAGGTCGAAGGGGCCGAGCGCGGCGCCGGCGTCCGCGAAGTCGCGCGAGTAGCCCGCGTCGCCGCTGAAGTAGATCCGACGCTCGGCGCCCACGACGGCCCAGGCCGCCCACAGCCGCTCGCGCATGTCGCCGACGCCGCGGCGGCTCCAGTGCTGGCTCGGCAGGCAGTGGACGGCGACGCCCTTCACGCGTGCGACGTCGCCCCAGTCGAGCTCGGCCACGTTCTCGATGCCGGCCTCGCGCAGCAGCGCGCCGTTTCCGAGCGGGACGAGGAAGCGGGTCGTCGGGCTCCGCTGCGCCAGCGCCACCAGCGTGTCGAGGTCCAGGTGGTCGTAGTGGTCGTGGGAGATCACGACGAAGTCGATCGGAGGCAGGGCGTCGAGGGCGATGCCGGGCGCCACGAAGCGCGGCGGGCCGACCCACGACAGCGGGCTCGCGCGCTCGGCCCAGATCGGGTCGGTCAGGAACGTGACGTGATCCATCTGGACGAGGAGCGTCGCGTGGCCGACCCAGGTCACGGTGGGGACGCTGTGGCCCGCGTTCCCACGCAGGAAGGCGCCGTCGTTCGCGACGCGCTCCGGCGCGCCGTCGCGGCCGACGAGGCTCGTCCACCCGCGGCGCAGGAAGAAGGGGAAGCTCACGGACGGGCCGGCCTGCTCGATCACGCCGGCGCGGTTCAGGAAGCGCCCATCCGCGTCGCGCGGCGCGCCGGCGAAGAGGGGTGCTTCGCCGGGCTCGGCCCAGGCCGCGGCGCCGAGCGCGGTCAGCGCAAGCGTCGCGAGGACGTGTCGGACGAACCGGCCCTGCGGTCGGCGAGTCGATCGGATCCGGCCCGTTCGCACGTGTGAGCACCTTCCCGGTGTGCGCGGACGCTCGAACGAAGCTCCGTCGGTCAGCGCCGCGCCATCCGGTAGTGTGCGACGCCCCACTCGCTTCCGCCGCAGTGGCCGAAGAGCTCGGCGCAGGCCAGGAAGAAGAGCCGCCAGCGGCCGACGGCCCGCTCGGCCTCGAGCCCGTCGGCGTGCGCGGCATGCGCGGCGAGCACGCCAAGGACCTCCTCGTGCCGTGCGTCGAGGTTCGCGAGCCACGCCTCCGCGGTGCGCTGGTAGTGGGTGCCGGGGAGCCACCAGCGGCGGTCGAGCACGAGATCGCGCTGGAAGTGCAGCGCGAGATCCGCCGACGGCATCATGCCGCCCGAGAAGAAGTGGCGCGCCATCCAATCGCCGGCGCCGGCGTCTTCGAAGGGATACGCGAAGCGTGCGTGGCAGAAGACGTGGAGGAAGAAGATCCCGTCGTCGACGAGCCAGCCCGCGACGCGACGGAACGCCTCCTCCCAGTTCCGCAGGTGCTCGAACATCTCGACCGAGACCACCCGGTCGAAGCGGCGCCCGGGGTCGAAGACGTTCATGTCCGCGGTCTCGACCTCGAGGTTCGCGAGCCCGCGCTCCGCCGCGCGCGCGAGGATGTGCTCGCGCTGGGGCTTCGCGTTCGAGACCGCGAGGATCCGCGCGCGCGGGAAGCGCTCGGCGAGGTAGAGCGAGAGGGAGCCCCAGCCGCAGCCGAGCTCGAGGATCGTCTGCCCGTCCGCGATCCCGGCGCGCTCGGCGGTGAGGGCGAGCATCGCCTCCTCGGCCGCGTCGAGACCCTGCACGCCGGGCTCGAACAGGCAGCAGCTGTACTTCCGTCGCCGTCCGAGCACGCGCTCGAAGAAGGCCGGCGGCACCTCATAGTGCTGGGCGTTCGCGAGGTCGGCCAAGAGGGCGACGGGGCTCTCGCGCAGGGCGGCCGCGAAGGCGTCGGTCGCGCCCCCGGGCGTCACGAGATCGCGCCGGCGCTCGTCCCGGAGCCGGCCGGCGACGAGGCGCCGGATGCCCAGCCGGAGCAGGGGATCGGGCAGGCGACCCCGCTCGGCGGCATCGAGCAGGCGATCGAGAATCGGCGCGACGACGCGGTCGCGGAGCGGCTCGGTGGTGGATCTCATCGGCCGAAGGTGTCCGGGGTCACGCGCCTGTCAAGCAAACCCGGCAGGAAGGCCCCGGGCGAACGCTCCAATCCGACGCTCGAGTCGGGCGGCATTTCGGCCGATACGGCGGCCATGACCCCGAGCATCCCCACGCGTTCCCCCTCCGCGCCGTCCCCGCCCCGACCCGACGAGGCCGGCCGCGCGGGCCTCGGTCTCGAGGAGCTCCTCGACCTGCTGGTGCGCGACGAGCTCCTGACGCCCGCGGGCGCCGAGGACATCCGCTCGCGCGCCGTCACGCTGCGGAGTCGCGTGCTGAAGGAGCGCGTCGGCTCGGTGCGCTCGCAGAGCGCCGCGCGCTACGACGTGTCGCCGGCGGAGATCGTGACCGCCGCGGCGCTCGCGCACCCGAAGAAGCAGCAGCGCAAGCTCGACGAGGAGGCGGTGGCCGAGTGCCTCGCCAGGGCCACCGGCCTCGAAGCCCGGCGCATCGATCCGCTGCGGGTCGACGGCGCCCTCGCGACCAAGACCCTTTCGCGCCCCTTCGCGCGACGCCATGTGGTGCTGCCGATCGCCGAGGAGGCCGAGACCCTCGTGCTGGCGGTCGCCGACCCCTTCGACGCCGCCCTGCGCGAGTCGCTCGCGGGCACGATCCGCCGGCCGCTCCGCTACGTGGTCGCCGCGAAGCGCGACATCCTGCAGCTGATCGACCGCGTCTACGGCTTCCGCTCGAGCGTGAGCGCCGCCGAGCGCAAGCTCGGGCCGGCGTCGCATCACGGCGCCCTCGCGCCGCTGGTCGAGCTGCGCTCGAGCGAGGAGCTCCAGGCCTCGAGCGACGAGCACGTGATCGCCGCGGTCGACTACCTGCTGCAGTACGCCTTCGATCAGCGCGCATCCGACATCCACCTCGAGCCGCGGATGGCCGACGGCGTGATCCGCTTCCGGATCGACGGCATCCTGCACGACATCGAGACGGTCCCGCTCGCGGTGCACGGCGCCATCACGTCGCGCCTCAAGGTGCTCGCGCGCATGAACATCGCCGAGCGCCGGCGGCCCCAGGACGGGCGCATCAAGACGCTGCGCAACGAGCGCGAGGTCGAGCTGCGCGTGTCGAGCGTCTGCACCGCCTTCGGCGAGAAGGTCGTGATCCGGGTCTTCGATCCGAGCGTGCTCGCGACGGACCTGCAGGATCTCGGCTTCGACGGCGCCGAGCGCGAGCGCTTCGAGCGCTGGATCACGACGCCGAGCGGGCTCGTGCTCGTGACGGGCCCGACCGGCTCGGGCAAGACCACGACGCTCTACTCCACGCTCCGCTACCTCTCGGGCCCGGAGGTGAACATCACCACCGTCGAGGACCCGATCGAGCTCGTGGACGCGCGCTTCTGCCAGGTGCAGGTGAACCCGCAGATCGACGTCACGTTCGCGTCGGCCCTGCGCTCGATCCTGCGCCAGGACCCCGACATCATCATGGTCGGCGAGATCCGCGACGGCGAGACCGCACAGATGGCGATCCAGGCCGCGCTCACCGGCCACCTCGTGTTCTCGACCCTCCACACCCGCGACGCCGCCGGAGCGGTGACGCGCCTGATCGAGCTCGGCGTCGAGCGCTTCCTGCTCTCGAGCGTGCTGCGCGGCGTCGTCGCGCAGCGCCTCGTGCGGCGCATCTGCACCCACTGCGCGGTCGAGGGCGCGCTCTCGACGGACCAGGTCGGGACGCTCGGGCTCAAGGTGCCGGTGGACCGGCGCGAGCGGCTGAAGGTGCGCTGGGGCGAGGGCTGCCCGGAATGCCGCCACACCGGTCTGTACGGACGCATGGGTGTGTTCGAGATGATGGACGTCGGCCGCCGCGTGCAGCAGCTGATCCGCGAGCAGCGCGACGCCAGCGAGATCGCCCACGCCGCGCGCATCGAAGGCATGCAGACGCTGCGCGAGGCGGCGATCCGGCGCCTGGCCGAAGGGCAGACGCCCTTCGAAGAGGTCGTGCGCGTCACGGCGGACGTCGAATGAGCCAGCCCAGGAGCGAGCCCAAGCGCGAGCCCAGGAACGAACGTCCGGGCGGCGCCGCGGAGCGCGCGCCCGACGCCAGCGACGAGCTGGTCGCGCTGCTGCGCGCGGGCTGGCGCCTGATCGGCGTCGAGAGCTTCGAAGAGGATCGCGCGCTGCGCGCGATCGAACGCGCGGCGGAGACGCTGCAGCGTCCGGTCGTCACCTGGTCCTGCGCTTCGGGCCTCTCCGAGGGCGAGGGCGCCGGCGCGACCACGCTCGAGCTCGACGCCGCGTTGCAGGCCTTCGCCCGTCGCGAGGCGCCGGGCCTGCTGGTGCTGCTCGACGCATCCCGCCAGCTCGAGTCCGAGGCGATCGCGCGCCGGCTGCGCGAGCTCCTGCCGCAGCTCGGCAAGCGCAAGCAGGCGGTGCTGGTGGTGGCGCCGCGCTGCCCCTTCCCCGAGAGCCTCGAGCGCGAGGGCGGGATCGTCACGATCCCGTTGCTGCGCGCCGACGAGCTCGGCGCGCTCTTCCGACGCGTGCTCGAGGCGACGCCCGGCGCGAGCGCGCCGGCGCCCGAGCTGCTCGGCGCCGCGGCCCGCGCCGCCCTCGGGCTCACGGCCGGCGAAGCGCAGCGCGTGTTCCGCAAGGCGCTGCTGCTCGCGGGCGGCTTCGACGCGAGCTGCATCCAGCGCATCGTGCACGAGAAGCGCCTCGCCCTGCGCCGCGCCCCGGCCCTCGCCTTCGTCGACTCCGACGAAGGGCTCGACGCCGTCGGCGGCCTCGGCGAGCTCAAGCGCTGGCTGGCCGAGCGGCGGCGCGCCTTCGGCGACTCCGCGCGACGCTTCGGCCTGCCCTCGCCGCGCGGTCTCCTGATCCTGGGCGTCCAGGGCTGCGGCAAGTCGCTCTGCGCCAAGGCCGTTGCACGGGAGTGGCAGTTCCCGCTGCTGCGCTTCGACGCCGCCGCGGCCTTCGGCGGCGTCGATCGCGGCGCCGAGGCGATGGTGCGCGAGGCGATCGCCGTGGCCGAGGCGCTCGCTCCCGCCGTGCTCTGGATCGACGAGATCGAGAAGGGATTCGCTGCCGCGGAGAGCGACCCGCGCACCCGGCGCGTGCTCGGCGCCCTGCTCACCTGGCTCCAGGAGAAGCGCGCACCGGTCTTCGTGGTGGCGACGGCGAACGACGTCACGTCGCTTCCGCCCGAGCTGCTGCGCCGGGGCCGCTTCGACGACCTCTTCTTCGTCGACCTGCCCGGGCCGCGGGAGCGCGTCGAGATCCTCTCGATCCACCTGCGCAAGCGCGGGCGCGATCCGCTGCAGTTCCCGCTCGACGACCTCGCCGCGGCGTCCGAGCGCCTGTCGGGCGCCGAGCTCGAGCAGGCGGTGAACGCCGCGCTCTACGCCGCCTTCTCCGCGTCGCGCGACCTCACAGCCACGGACCTCGAGCAGGCGATCGTCGAGACCGTGCCGCTCTACGACACCTACGAGGAGCGCATCAAGGAGCTCCGCGACTGGGCGCGCCACCGCGCGCGCGCAGCGACCGTCGACGGCAGGATGGTGGATCTCTTCGCGCGCGTCTGACATGCTGCGGACGGCGCGAGGAGGCAGCATGGACGGGCGTCGCGCTCGTGGATCGCATCGGGCGCTGCGCGTCGCGGGCACGCTCGCGTCGGCCTGGCTCGTCGCGCTCGCCGCGCTGATCGCGCCTGCTGCGCGCGACGCGTCGGCGGAAGACGGGGCTCCGGGTCGGGCCCAGGTCTACGCCTGCCAGTACCGCGTCGCCGACGAGCTGCTCCCGCTCGCGCAGACGATCCTCGCCGGCGAGGGCCAGGCCGTCGTCGATCGCGGCACGAACTCGATCGTCCTGATCGGACCGCCTGCCACCGTGGCCGATGCGATGGCGCTCCTCGCGAAGCAGGACCGCAAGCCGCGCACGATCCTCGTGCACTACGCGTCGCGCAGCGTGCGCGCGCTCGAGGCGGCCGGCGTGCGGATCGCATGGCGCGCCGGCTCGGGCTCGGCGTCGATCGGTACCGCAACCTTTCCGCCGGGAACGACCGGCATCGTCGCCAGCGTCGGCGCGCGCGAGGCGCAGGGCGAGGGCCGCTTCGCGGGCACGCTCCGGATCGTCGAGGGACGATCCGGCCGCATCGTCACCGGGCAGAGCGTTCCGATCACGACGCGCGGGCGGTGGACGGAGCGCACCGAGTACGTCACCGCCGAGTCGGGCTTCGACACGCGGGCCCGCGTGCTCGGCGACGGTCGGGTGCAGGTGGACCTCGCGCCGATCCAATCGACGCTCCGGCGTGACGGCTCCGTGGCCTTCATGGGCGGCGACACCTCGTTGATCCTGACGCCCGGCGAGACGGTGGTGCTCGGCAACATCCAGGAAGCGCGCGAGGAGGCCGAGCGCGGAATCGACGGTGTGCGGGCGCGCAGCGTCTCGGACGACACGGTGCTGCTGCTCCGGGCCGAGGTCGAGTGAACGCGACGCTCGAGCCGGCCGCCCGTCGCGCCGAGCCCGGTCCCCCCGCGCCGGCTCGCGCGGTGTGTGCACTGGAAGCGATCGCGGCGCGAGCCTGGCCGGCCGTGGAGACCTCGGAGCGCGACGGCTGGTGGCTCCGCGCCGGGCCCGAGGAGACCTGGCGCACGCGCTCGGTGCTGCCCCAACCCCCCACTCCCGCGGCGCGCCTGCGCAGCCTCGACGAGCGGATCGCGGAGGTCGAGGCGTTCTACCGCGAGCGCGCGCTGCCGCCGCGCTTCCAGATGCACGATGCGGCCGCTCCCGAAGGCCTCGACGCCGAGCTGGCGGCGCGCGGCTACACCGCTGCGAAGCCGACGCACGTCCTGGTCGCCGCGATCGACGTCGTGCTCGAACGCACGGCGGCATCGGGAGGGGCCCCGCGCGAGGTGGCGACCGCCGAGCGCGCCGACGCGCGCTGGCTCGCGGCCTACGGCCGGCTCCAGGGCCTCGACGCCGCGTCGCTCGCGCAGCGTGCCGCGCTCTTCGCCCGCATCGGGCCCGCCTGCGTCCACGGACGGATCGAGGCGAGCGACGGCCCCCTCGCCGCGGGCTTCGTCGTCTGCGAGGCGGGCTTCGCCGGCCTCTTCGGGCTGGTGACCGCGTCGCCCGCGCGCCGCAGGGGCCTCGCCACGGCGCTGCTTCGGGCGCTCTTCGGCGCAGCCCGCGAGCGCGGCGCGCGCGAGGCTTACCTGCAGGTCGAGGCGGAGAACACGCCGGCGCTCGCGCTCTACGCGCGCTGCGGCTTCGCGCGGCACCACGGCTACCACTACCGGACTGCGCCCGATCGCGCCGGGACGCGAGCCGGCGTCGGTGGCTGAGCGGCGCGACGGCTCCGGCCGGTGGGCGCGGCGGCTCGGCGCGCTCCTCGTCCTCGCCTCCCTCGCCGTCTCGGTCGCGCTCACGCTCGTGCCGGAGAGCCAGCACGGCCCGCGCGACCCGTTCTGGTGTCTCACCTGCAGCACCGTGGCCGCCGCAGATTCCGTGCGGAACGTCCTGCTCTTCGCTCCGCTCGGCGCCGGCATGGCGCTCCTCGGCTTCGGCCCGGCGCGCGCGGCGGGGGTCGGGCTCCTGGTATCGGTCCTGATCGAGGCCGCGCAGGCCGTGGTCCCGGGGCGCACGGCCAGCGTGCGGGACCTCATGATGAACGCGCTCGGCGCGGCGCTCGGCGCGATCGTGCTGCGGATCGTGCGCGCGCGGCGTGGGCTGCCGGCGCGGACGTGCGACGTCGCAGCGCTCGCGAGCGCTGCCGCCTTCGCCTGCGCGCTCGCGCTCTCGGGCTGGCTCTTCGCACCGCAGCTGCCCTCGGACGCGCCCTGGTACGGTGGGCATCTGATGGACGTCGCGAGCCTGCGTCACTCCGAGGGCGCGCTCGAAGCGGCGAGCCTCGGCGGGCTCGCGATCGGGCGCGGTCGCCTGCCCGAGGGCGACACGATCCGCGCCCGGCTCGCAGCAGGGGCGACGCTGCGGCTGCGCGTGCGCCCCGGCCCGCGGATCGAAGGCCTCGCGCCGTGGCTGTCCCTCGTCGACCAGCGGCAGCGCGAGATCCTCGTCGTCGGCCCCGACGCCGACGCGCTGGTGTGGCGGATCCGCACCCGAGGTCGCGCGCTCCGCTTCGAGCTGCCGGACGTGGTCGCCGCGGGCGTGCTCACCGATCGCTTCGGAGACGCGCCGCTCGAGGTCGAGATCGAGCCGCGCGGCGACGCGCTCTGCGTCCGCGTCGCCGCGACCGAGCGCTGCGGCCTCGGCACGCCCGCGGGCCGCGGCTGGGCGCACCTCGTGTCGCCGCGCCGGCTCGGCGAAGGCGCGCGCGCGAGAATGGACGCGCTGTGGCTCGCGGCGCTCGCCCTGCCCGTCGGCTTCTTCCTGCGCGCGTCGCCCGCGGCGCTGCTCGCGGCTGCCGCCGCGGGCGTCGCCCTGGCACTGCTGCCGACGCGGCTCGGGCTCCTCGAGGCGACGGCGTCCGACGCGCTGGCGACCGCCTCGGGTATCGCGGTCGGCGCCCTCGCGGCGCGCCTCGCGACGCGCCCGCGGGCCCGGTGAGCCGCCGTGCCGGAGCTCCCCGACGTCACGCTCTACGTCGAAGCCCTGGCGGCACGGATCCAGGGCCGGCGGCTGCTCGACGTTCGGGTCGAGAGCGTGTCGCTGCTGCGCTCGGTCGATCCGCCGCTCGCGGCGCTCGTCGGCCGGCGCGTCACCGGCGTGCGACGGCTCGGAAAGCGCATCGTGATCGCATTCGAGGGCGAGCTCTTCCTCGTGCTCCACCTGATGATCGCGGGGCGACTGCACTGGCGCGGGGACGGCGAGAAGGGCCGCGGCCGGCGCGCCCTCGCGCGCTTCGCGTTCGAGGGCGGCGAGCTCACACTCACCGAGGCCGGCACGAAGCGTCGCGCCACGCTCCACGCGGTGCGCGGCGAGGCCGCCCTCGCCGAACACGACCGCGGCGGCCTCGAGATCGCGGGCTCCTCGCCCGAGGCCTTCCGCGAGGCGCTGCTGCGCGAGCGACACACCTTGAAGCGGACGCTCACCGACCCGCGCCTGTTCTCGGGGATCGGCGGCGCCTACGCCGACGAGATCCTGCACCGCGCGCGCCTCTCCCCGGTGCGGATGAACGACCGGCTCGACGCCACCGAGATCGCGCGCCTCCACGGCGCGGCCGAGACGGTGCTCGCCGAGTGGACCGCGCGCCTGCGGGACGACGCCGCGGGCGCGTTCCCCGAGAGGGTCACGGCATTCCACCCCGCGATGGCGGTGCACGGGCGATTCGGCGAGCCCTGCCCCGTCTGCGGCACGGCGGTGCAGCGCATCGTCCACGCCGACAACGAGACGAACTATTGTCCGCGCTGCCAGACCGAAGGGCGCGTCCTGGCCGACCGCGCGCTGTCGCGCCTGCTGCACGACGACTGGCCGCGGACGATCGAAGAGCTCGAGGCGCGCCGCGCGCCGGGGAGGAAGCCGCAATGAGCTACGAGACCCTGACCCTCGAGCGCCGAGGTCCGGTGCTCCACGTCTGGCTCGATCGCCCGGAGCGGCGCAACGCGCTGAACGGTCGCGCCCTCGACGAGATCGCCGACTGCTTCGGCGCGCTCCAACGCGACTTCGCGACGCGCGTGGTGGTGCTCGGCGGGCGCGGCCTCTCGTTCTGCGGCGGGGCCGACCGCAAGGACCCGCCGGCCGCCGACCGGCTCGCGGGATCCTCGGACGCGACCGAGCGCGAGCGGCGCTACGCGGCGCAGATCGGACGCCGGGCCTGTGAGGCGATCCTGCGCTGCGAAGCGGTGACGATCGCGCGCATCCACGGCCACGCCGTCGGCGGGGGGCTCGCACTCGCGCTGGCCTGCGACTTCCGCATCGCCGCCGCGGGCACGCGCTTCCACGTGCCGGAGGTCGATCTCGGGATCCCGCTCAGCTGGGGGGCGGTGCCGCGCCTCGTGCACGAGGTGGGCGCGGCCCGGGCGCGGGAGATCATCCTGCTCTGCGATCCGTTCGATGCGGCGCGCGCCGAGGCGATCGGGCTGGTGCACCGCTGTGTCTCCGAAGCGGCGCTCGACGGGGCCGTCGAGGACTGGGCGCAGCGGCTCGCCGCGAAGCCCGAGGCAGCGGTCCACATGACGAAGACCCAGCTCCGCGCCTACGCCGCGATCGCGACGCTCGGCGACGTCAGCGAGTCCGACGGCGATCTGCTGCGGGAGGCGTCGCGCGGCGCTGCTGCGCGGGCGGCGTTCCGGGGGCTCGGCCGCTCCTAGTCGTGGATCATCTCGGCGAGGTAGCGCTCCTTGCCGATCTCGCCGATCAGGTGGAGCTGCGACTCGAGCCAGTCGGCGGCCTCCTCCTCGCCCTTCAGCACGTGCTCCAGGAGCTCGCGCGTGCCGCCGTCGCCCTTCGCGGTGCAGAGCGCGATCGCCTTGTTGAGGCGCGCGATCGCCTCGGTCTCGAGGGCGAGGTCGAGCTTGTGCTGCTCGACGGGATCCTCGCCGACACGTACCGGGTTCAGGCGCTGCATGTTCGGGACGCCCTCGAGGTAGAGAATGCGCTTGATGATCTTGTCCGCGTCCTTCATCTCCTCGATCGACTCCTCGTACTTCTTCTTCTCGAGCCGCTCGTAGCCCCAGTTCTCGCACATGCGGGAGTGGACGAAGTACTGGTTGATCGCGGTCAGCTCCGCGGTGAGGATGTCGTTCAAGGCCTCGATCACCTGCGGATCTCCGCGCATTCGCAGCCTCCTTCGCATCGGGGGTGAACGAAGTCGAGCCTACTCAGCGCGCTGCGGTGCTTCAAGGCGAACCGCGCGCGCAACGCACGTCGTGCTCGACCTCGCGATTCGATTTCGGGCGAGAAAGCGGGCGCCGATCAGGCGCCGACGTAGTCGCCGAGGGAGACGACTTCGATCTGCGGGCTCGTCGTCGAGCGCTCGACGACGAGGATCTCCTCGATCGTCCCATGGCATCCGCCGCAGCCGGTGCCGGCGCCACAGGCGCGGGCGACTCCGCCCACGCACACCGCGCCTTCGCGCACGGCGCGCTTCACGGTCCGATCGCTCACGCCCCTGCAATGGCAGACGATCATCGGGTCGAGCCTCCAGCGGATGGCGGCATCGTACCCGTCGGGAAATGAAAGTCAATGTCGACTCCATTCCCCAACCGCTCGGCCCCCTTCTGAAGAAAGCCTTCTGTGGCTTGCAGTTGAACGGATTCCGCCCGGCGCTCGAAGCCGGCAGGGACGGCCTTCAGTCGCGCTGACGCTCGCCGGGGTGGGTTCGGGCCATGGTCTTGAGGCCGCCCAGCGTGAACTCCGTCGCGAAGCGCGCCGCCTCCTCGACGTCGAGCCGCCCGCGCTCGCGCTGGCGGTGGCCGACCATCAGGCAGATTCCCGCGATCGCCGAGACGATCAGCTCCGGATCGACATCGATCTGCTTGAGCTCGACCGCGAAGTCGTCGCGCAGCTCGAGCACCGACGCTTCGCGCGCGCGGGCGACGGCGTCGGTGAGGGGCCGGAGCGCTCCCTGGTCGATCACGTCCGAGAGCGCGGAGGCCTCGGCGGCGAACTCGAAGTACGCCCGGAAGGCAGCGAACAGACGCTCTTCGAACGGAATGCGCCGGTCCTGTCGCACGGCCTGCAAGCGCCGGCGCAGATCCGCGAAGGCGTCGTCGGCGACCGCAGCGAAGGCTTCGTCCTTGTCGCGGAAGTACTCGTAGAAGGTCCCGACGGCGAGGCCGCTCGCGCGCACGATGTCGCGCACCGACGCCTGGCCGTAGCCGAGCTCGCTGAAGACCTTGCGTGCGGACTCGAGCAGCAGGGCCCGGTTGCGGGCCTTGGTCTGCTCGCGCTTGCCGGTGCGGAACGCACCGGGACGGAGCGGGCGGCTCGACAGGGGGAGGGGCGACCGAGTCGTGGGGTAGGTGCCTTGGCTCATGAAGTCGACGCTACCGTCGACTTTGAGTCCTGGTCAACCGAAACTTCTCGCAATTCAAGACTTTACGCCGCATAGCGTCAGCGCTCGACGCGCCGCGCCGTGACGCCGGGGCCGCTCAGCGCAGCGAGTCCCCGCCGTCGAGCACGATCGTCTGGCCCGTGATCCAACGCGCGGCGTCGGAGCACAGGAAGACCACCACGTCGGCGATCTCCTCGGGCGTGCCGAGACGCTTGAACGGGTTCCTGCTCTTCACGCCCTCGTACATCTTCGGGTTCATCTGGCGGATCGCGTCCCAGCTCCCGCCCGGGAACTCGACCGCCCCGGGAGCGACCGCGTTCACGCGGATGCCCTTCGATGCGAGCTTGCTCGCGGCGTTCGCGGCGTGGTTGATCATCGCGGCCTTCACCGCGCCGTAGGGCGCCGACATCCCGGCCTTGAGCCCGGCGATCGACGACACGTTCAGGATCGCCCCGCCGCCCGCCTCGACGATCCAGGGCACGACCTTCCAGGTGGCGCGGACGGTCGCCATCACGTCCACGTCGAAGCCCTTCTGCCATCCCGCCGGATCGTCGGAGAGCCCGAAGCCCGAGGTGTTGTTCACCAGCACGTGCACGGCGCCGAGGGCGTTCCTCGCGCCGTCGAGGAAGACCTCGAGGCTCGCGGCGTCCGCGACGTCGCAGCTCGCCGCATGCACCTTGCCGCCGAGGGCGCGGAGCTCGCCGGCGGTGCGCTCGAGCGCCTCGGCGCCGCGCGCGCAGATCGCGACGGCCGCGCCCTCCCGCGCGAAGGCGAGCGCCGTCGAGCGCCCGATGCCCTTGCTCCCGCCGGTCACGATCACGCCCTTGCCCGCGAGCCCGAGATCCATGTGCGATGCTCCTTCGCCGTGTCGCACCTTTGTACCGGAGCAGCTCGATGCCCGCCGCCAGCCACGCGCCGACGCCCGCCACGCCGCCGCTGCGCGTCCTCACGCTGAACCTCTGGCACGACCAGGGCCCCTGGCCGGCGCGCGCGGCGCTCGTCCGACGCTGGATCGAGCGCCTCGCACCCGACGTGATCGGCTTCCAGGAGGTTCTGTGCGGCCCCGGCGTCGATCTCGTGGCCGACGTGCTCGACGGCCTGCCGTACCAGGTCGCCTTCGCCGCGGCCCAGCCCCACTGGCACCAGCGCCAGCTCGCGTTCGGAAACGCCGTCGCGAGCCGCTTCTCGATCGTCGATCAGGCCCAGCTCGCGCTCCCCCACCTCGACGATCCGAGCCACGACGACGGCGAGCGCCGGGTCGTGCTCTCCGTGACGCTCGACACGCCCGTCGGCCCGCTGAGCGTGAGCTGCACGCACCTGCAGTGGAAGCTCCACCACGGCCACGTGCGCGAGCGCCAGATCGTCGCGCTCTGCGATTTCGTCCGTGCGCGACGGCCCGGATTCGAGCTCCCGCCGATCCTGGTCGGCGACTTCAATGCCGAGCCCGACTCGGCGGAGATGCGCTACGCGACGGGCCTGCAATCGCTCGGCGGGCGCAGCGTCTTGTTCTACGACGCCTGGCGCGTCGCGGGGGAGCGTCGCGGGCCGGACGACGCGGGCGTCACCTGGTCGAACCGGAATCCCTACGCCCGCGCGGCGCACGAGCCCGACCGCCGCATCGACTACGTGCTCGTGGGCTATCCGACGCCCGCGGGTGTCGGGCGGATCGAGTCGTGCCGGGTGGTCTGCGACGAGCCCGAGGGCGGCGTCTGGCCGAGCGACCACTTCGGCGTGCTGGCGACCCTGCGCACCGCGCCCGGCTGACGCCCAGCCAGGCCCTCCTGGCGCCGCTGCGGGCACCCCCTTGCGCGCGGCGCCACTTCCCGCAAAATAGAATCCAGGTTCTATTTTGAGACGAAGGACCCGATGACCGCCCCCCTCTCCCGCGGCGTCCGCGCGCCCCGCCAGACCCGCGGGCGCGAGAGCCTCGAGCGCCTGCTCGACGCCGGCGCCGCCGCGATCGCCGAGCGCGGCTTCGCCGCCCTCACGGTGGGCGACGTCGTGCGCCGGGCCGGGTCGTCGGTCGGCGTGTTCTACGCCCGCTTCGCGGACAAGGAGGCCCTGCTGCGCTGCCTCCACGAGCGCTTCTGCGCCGAGGCCCTGCGCGCGTTCGACGCCGCCTTCGCCCCGGAACGCTGGGAGGGCGCGTCCGCGGCCGCGATCGTGCGGGCCGCGGTGGCGGGTCTGCTCGCCGTCGAGCGCGGCCGCTCGGGGCTGGTGCGCGCCTTCGTGATGGCCGCGGGCAGCGACCCGGGCTACGCGGAGCGCGCGGCGCGCATCGGCGACCACGTCGCGGCGCGGCTGCGCGCGCTGCTGCTCGCGCGCCGCGTCGAGCTCTCGCACCCCGATCCCGCGACCGCGATCGACTTCGCGGTCTGGCTCACGCTCGCGCATCTCGACCAGCGCGCGGTCTACGGCGGCGTCTCCACGGGAACCTCGCGGCTCTCCCACGCCGCACGCACCGCCGCCATGACCGACGTGGTGCTCGCCCACCTCGGCATCCGCTCCGACGCCGCGCCCCGCGCGGCCGACGCTCCCCAAGCGCGCCGCCCCCGCACCAAGACGAGGAGATCTCCGTGACGCTCGACGACTCCCTGACCCTGCGCGCCGCCCGCGCCGCCTACTTCGCCGCGAACGGCCTCGGCGACGGCGGCTACGAATCGGCGGTGGTGAAGCTGATGGCCGGCCCGATCCCGCTCTACCTCCCGAACTCGGCCGCGCGCGTGCGGGCCGTGCGCTACCACGACCTCCACCACGTGGTGACGGGCTACGGCACGACCTGGACCGGCGAGGCCGAGATCGGCGCCTGGGAGATCGCGACGGGCTGCGCCGACCACACGGCGGCCTGGATCCTGAACCTGGGCGCGATGGCGATCGGGCTCGCGATCGCGCCGCGCGCCACCTTCCGCGCCTTCCGCCGCGGTCGCCGCACGCGCAACCTCTACCGCGAGCCCTTCGGCGAGGGGCTCCTCGACGAGACCGTGGGCGCGATGCGACGACGCCTCGCCCTCGACGCCTCGGCGCCCGAGCCGAGCGCCCGCGACGCCCTCGCCTTCGGCGCCTGGAGCCTCGCCGCCCTCGCGACCTTCACGCTCGCCGTGGCGCCGGTCGCAGGGCTCGTGGTCGGCCTCGTCGCCGGCCTGACGCACGTCGCGGGCTGATCGCGCCAGCGCGCCCGGTATCCTGCGGCCGATGCGCGCCATCGACCTCCGGAGCGACACGGTCACCCGTCCGACCCCCGCCATGCGCGAGGCGATGCTCCGCGCAGAGGTCGGCGACGACGTCTACGGCGAGGACCCGACGGTGAACCGCCTGCAGGACGAGGCGGCGCGCATCACGGGCAAGCAGGCCGCGCTCTTCGTGCCCTCGGGCACGATGGCGAACCAGCTCGCGCTGCGGATCTGGACGCGCCACGGCGACGTGGCGCTCGTCGGCGCGCGCAGCCACCTGCAGCTCTACGAGTCGGGCGGCGCGGCGGCGCTCTCGGGCGTGCAGCTCGAGCCCGTCGGTCAGGGCGGGCTGTTCGAGGCCGACGACGCGCGCGCGGCGCTCGCGCCCGACGACGTCCACTGTGCGCCGGTGACGCTCGTCTGCGTCGAGAACACGCACAACGCTTCGGGCGGCCGCGTCTTCCCGCAGGCGAGCGTGCTCGCCGTTGCCGCGCTCGCCCGCGAGCGCGGCCTGCGTCTGCACCTCGACGGCGCGCGTCTCTTCAACGCCGCCGTCGCCAGCGGCGCGAGCCCCGCGTCTCTCTGCGCGCCCTTCGACAGCGTCGCCTTCTGCCTCTCGAAGGGCCTCGGCGCGCCGGTCGGCTCGATGCTCTGCGCCGACGCCCCGTCGATCGAGCGCGCCCGCCGCTTCCGCAAGATGCTCGGCGCCGGCATGCGCCAGGTCGGCGTGATCGCCGCCGCCGGCCTCCACGCCCTCGCCCATCACGTCGACCGCCTCGCCGACGACCACCGCCACGCGCAGCTCCTGGCGGACGGCCTCGAGAAGCTGGACCTCGCCGTGGATCCGCGTCCCGAGACGAACATGGTCTTCTTCCGCGTGCCGGACGTGCGCGCCTTCGTGCGCGAGACCCGGGAGCGCGGCCTGTGGATCGACCCCGTCGAGCCGGGTAGGCTCCGCGCCGTCACCCACCTCGACGTGACGCGCGACGACGTGGACGACGCCCTCGGCCGGATCGCCGAGGCGCTCGCCGCCTGCCGCGCGCGCTCTTGAACCGGAGGCCCCCATGCGACGCGACGTCTTCAGCGAGGAGCACGAGCTCTTCCGTTCCCAGTTCCGGCGCTTCGCCGAGAAGGAGATCGCTCCCAAGATTCCCGAGTGGAACGCGAAGGGCATGAGTGACCGCGCCACCTGGAAGCGTCTCGGCGAGGAGGGCTTCCTGGGCGCGAACCAGCCCGAGGAGTACGGCGGCGCCGGCGGCGACTTCCTGTACGACGCGGTCATCATGGAGGAGCTCGCCGCGATCCGCGCCCATGGGATCATGGTCTCGCTCCACTCCGACATCTGCCTGCCCTACATCTCGACCTACGGCTCGAAGGAGCAGAAGGAGAAGTGGGTCCCGCGCGCGATCAGCGGCGAGACCATCCTCGGCATCTGCATGACCGAGCCCGGCACCGGGAGCGACCTCGCGAACGTGCAGACCCGCGCGATCCGCGACGGCGACGACTACCTGCTGAACGGCTCCAAGACCTTCATCTCGAACGGCCAGATCGGCGACCTCTTCGTCGTGGTCGCGAAGACCGACCCGCAGGCGAATCCGCCGCACAAGGGCATCAGCCTGCTGCTCGTCGAGGCGTCGACGCCCGGCTTCGTGCGCGGCCGCAAGCTCGACAAGCTGGGGCTCCGCGGGCAGGACACGAGCGAGATCTTCTTCCAGGACTGCCGCGTGCCCGTCGCGAACTTGCTCGGGAAGGAGGGCCAGGGCTTCCGCATGCTGATGGAGAAGCTGCAGCAGGAGCGCTTGTGCATCGGCGTCGCGAGCATGGCCTCGGTGCGGCGCACGCTGGCCGACACGGTCGACTACGTGCGAGAGCGTCGCGCCTTCGGCAAGCCGCTCGCTGCGTTCCAGAACACGCAGTTCAAGCTCGCGGAGCTCGCGACCGAGGTCGAGGTCGGCCAGGCGTTCGTCGACAAGCTGCTCGCAGCCCACGTCCGCGGCGACGAGATCGTCTCCGAGGTGAGCATGGCGAAGTGGTGGACGACGGACCTGCAGAAGCGTCTCACGAGCGAGTGCCTGCAGCTCCACGGCGGCTACGGCTTCATGCGCGAGTACCCGGTCTCCGAGGACTACGCCGACGCCGCGGTGCAGTCGATCTACGCCGGCACCAACGAGATCATGAAGGTGATCATCGCCAAGCGGATGGGGCTCGCGTAGCGGCGCTCCCGCGAGGTCAGGCGCTCGCGGCGAGGGCCGCGAGGCCGAAGAGCGAGAGCACGACGGCGCTCACCCGGCTCACGAGGCGGAGCGCGTCGCCACCGACGTGACGGCGCGTCGCGGACGCAACCGCCGCAAGCGCGACCCACCACAGCATCGCCCCGGCGAGGACGCCTGCGACGAAGGGCGCGACGCCGTCCGCGAGCCCGCCCCCGAGCCCGAAGGCGGCGCCGAGGGAGAGCGCCGGCAACGGGTTCGCGACCGTCAGCAGGAAGCTCGTCGCGAAGCCGCGCGCGTTCGCGGCGAGCCGGGCGCCCGCCGCGGGCCCGGCTTCGCGCGGTCGCGCTGCGTGCGACGTCCGGGCGCGCGCGCTCTGCGCCTGCAGCGCCGGGCCACGTGGCACCGGCGCGTACGGGCCCCGCGCGTGCGGCATCCCGGCGCGTGGCTCGTGGCGCCAGAGCACGGCGGCAAATCCGAGCAGCAGGACGCCGCCGACGACGCGGATCGGTCCGGCATGCGCCGAGACGAGCGCGGCGAAGGCGCCTGCGCCGAAGGCAGCGGCCACGGCGTAGAGCGCGTCTGCGACGGCGGCGCCGAGGCCGGCGGCGATCCCGGCGCCGAATCCGTCCGCGAGCGTGCGCCTCAGGCAGATCACGTTCACCGGCCCGATCGGCGCCGAGAGCGCAAGGCCGAAGCAGAAGCCGAAAGCCATCGGCGGCAGGGCGCTCAACGCGCCGCTCCGCGCGCGTGGCCACGCGGGGCCCGGGCACGGCGCGCAGGCGCGCGAACCGCTGCTAGATTCGTCCCATGCCCCCGTCGCGCCGACTCGGCCTCGTCCCCCTCGCGATCGCGCTCTCGCTCGTGCTCGGCGGCGCAGGCGCGCGGGCCGAGTCCGCCTTGCGGCTCGCGAAGCTCGATCCGTTCGGCACGATCCTCGCGGCGACGTACGACGAGACGACGGGCCGGCGTCTCGGCGGCGCCGACATCAGCCTCACGCGGCGCGACGACGGCCACCTGCTCCTCGTCGGCTACGGCGCGATCGACGGCGAGGCGCTGATCCAGGTCGCGACCGAGCTCGAGCCCACGCCGGACGGTGAGGCGTTGCGCCCCGTCTGGCAGGAATCTCACTCCTGGCGCAAGGGCGGCGTGTCCCAGGGCCGGATGTGGATCGACCACCGCGCGGGCTTCGCGGTCTGCACGCCGGCCGACGACTCCGACGAGTCTCCGGTCCGCATCGACCTGCCGGCGCAGGATCGGATCGCGAACGTGCCGCTGAACCTGCTGCTCGAGCCCCTCGCCACCGGCGTCGAGGACAGGATCGAGTTCCAGTTCCTCGCCTGCCGCGCGGCCCGCGTCGTGGACGCGAACGCCCAGGTTGCGAAGCGCTCCGTCGGCGCGGCGGGCGTGGCCCCGGGCCCCGTCGAGGTGCGCTCCGAGCTCGACTTCGGTCTCCTGACGCCCCTCGCGCGCGCCTTCCTGCCGCGCTTCTCGTTCTGGTTCGATCCGTCGCGAGACGGCGCGTGGGTGGCCCATCGGATGCCGATCTTCACCGGCGGTCCCGAGGTGCTGGTGGTGCGGAGCGGCGTCCCGCTCGGGACCCTGGTCACGCACTAGCGCGCGCCCGCGGCGTGGCGCGCGACGAACGCGACCGCCTCCGCCTTGCCCATGTAGAACTCGAGCAGCCGCCGCTCCGTGCGGAGCAGATCGACGACCACGAGGCCGTCGAGGGCGTCGGCGAAGTCGGCGTCGACGTTCCAGGCCAGGAAGCGTCCGCCGAGCTTCACGTACTCGCGCACCAGGACCGGCAGACCGCGACCCGTCGGCTCGGCCTCTTCGATCAGCGCGGAGAGCGCCTTCGCCTCGCCGAGCGCGTGGCCCGCGCGCGTGATCCGCGGCAGCGACGGCGCCAGGAGCGGGCTTCGCGGGGCGACGAAGCGCGCGAGAGCGGGATCCCCACGCGTCGCCGTGAGCAGCCGAGCCGTCGCCGCCCGACTCCACTCCGTGTAGTCGGCCGACAGGCTCACGGGGCCGAAGAGCCGGTGCGCCCGGGGCTGGCTCGCGACGAAGCGTGCGATCGCCTTCCAGAGCAGGAGCAGCGCCACGGACGAGCGCTGGTACTCGGGCTGTACGAACGAGCGCCCGAGCTCGATCGCGGGGCCGAGCCGCTCGAAGAAGCCCGGCGCGTAGCGGAACAGCGTGCTGGTGTAGAGCCCCTCGACGCCGAAGACCGGGAGGATCCGCTCCGTCGACGCGAGGCGGTAGGCACCTGCGAGCGCGCGCTCGCGGCGGTCCCACACGAAGAGGTGGTCGTAGCTGCGGTCGTAGGCGTCGAGGTCGAGGGCGCGGCCCGTGCCCTCGCCCGCCGCCCGAAACGTGATCTCGCGCAGGCGACCGATCTCGCGCAGCAGGGCGGGGATCTGCGGCGCGCGCGCGGTCGCGACGAGGAAGCGCTCGTGAGGCACGAGGCGCGCCTCGGAAGGCAGGCCGTCGAGCTCGGCCTCGATCCAGGCGAGCTCGCCGCGCGGCGCGATCGCGACCGCCGGCGCCGACGCCGCTCGCTGCACCGGCGCGCGCAGCGCCGCCGCCCGAGCCGCCGCCGCCGCGCGCTGCCAGGCGAGGGTCTGCGCATGCGCCGACGCGACGTCGTCGGTGCGCGGCCAGGCCTCTGCGGCGCGTGCGACGAGGGCGCGCAGCCGCGCGCCCAGGCGCTCACGGCGCGAGGGCCGCCAGCCCGACGGCGTAGTGCGCGCGGCGCTCCCGCCCGCGCCCACGAGCGCGAGACCCGATGCCCCGAGGTCCGGCTGCCAGACGTTGCTCGTCATCGCGCTTCCTCCGCGGGCGGCGCCCGCTCCCCGTTCACGGAGCAGGATCGGGCGGTGCCATGCCGTGCGCGTCGCGTCCTCGTCACGATCGAGTGACGCCCCGGCATCTCGACCGCTCCTTCACACGATCGCCACGGAGCGCGCCGACGCTCCAGGCCGAGCGCGGTCCCATGGCTGCCGCGCCGAGGAGGAACCGGATGATCGCCACCCTGCGCGTCTCGCTGCGCCTCGCGTTGCTTGCGGGCTTGACGAGCGCCACCGTCTGGCGCCTGCGCGCGGCGCACGCGCTGCGCGGCCCGCGCCCCCACGCCGACACGCGGGTCGGTCGGAGCTGGGCGCGCCGCATGCTGCGGCTGCTCGGCGTCGAGCTCGAGGTGCACGGCGCGCCGCCCGCGGAGGCGGCGCTCGTGCTCGCGAACCACCGCTCCTACATCGACATCGCGGCCCTGCTCTCGCAGCTTCCCTGCGCCTTCCTGGCCAAGGAGGAGATCTCGGAGTGGCCGCTCTTCGGCACGGCCGCGCGCTTCCAGCACACCGTGTTCGTGAAGCGCGAGTGCCGCGCGAGCCGCAAGGCATCGCGTGCAGGCGCCGTTGCCGTGCTCCGGCAGGGCCTGCCGTTCGCCGCGTTTCCCGAGGGCACCACCTCGCGCGGGCCCGGCACGCTTCCGTTCTTCCCGGGCCTGTTCCAGGTCGCGCGCGAGCACGGCTTCCCGGTGGTGCCCGTCGCGATCGAGTACGCCGATCCGGCCGACGCCTGGGTGGACGACGAGACCTTCCTCGGACACTTCCTCGCGTGCTTCCGCAAGCAGCGTGTCCGCGTCGCGATCGCGTTCGGACCGGTGCTCCGGCCGGAAGGAACCGACGACCTCCAGGGCGAAGCCGAAACCTGGATCCGCGACCGCCTCGACGCCTTCGCGCCGCGGCGCGACGCGGTGCACGCGCCGTCCGCGCGGCCGGACCCGCGGCTCGTCCCGAGCGCAGGTGTGCCGTCCGAGGCCTACGGGAGCTAATGCGGGCGGCGCCCGGCCCTTCCCACCGAGACCGCGACGGGTTTACCCGAAGTGCGCTGCCACCTGCGATGCCATACTGCCACTGTGTCGGAATTCGGCTCCGTGCTCGCAATGGGCGGCATCCTCACCGCCGGCTTCCTCTACGTGTGGCGCCGCGAGCGCTCCCGCGCGGCCGTGTTCTGGGCGGCGAGCTGGGTCGCGATCTACTCGGCCGGAATCTTCGCCACCCAGCCCTACACGCATCCCTTGTCGACGGTGCTCGCGATCGTGCTCGGCGAGACCTTCGCCGTGCTCGTGCTCGCCGGAGCGATCGCTTTCGCGGGCCGTCCGGTCCGGCCCTGGCTGGTCTGGGTCAACGTCGCCGGCGCCGGCGGGCGCGTCGCCTGGCATTTGCTCGCTCCGCGATACCTCGCCTGGATCGGCGTGGCGGTCGCGGAGCTCCCGCTGCTCGTGCTCGCCGCGGCGATCGTGTGGCGCACGGCGCGCGCGCGCGGATCGTCCTGGCCCGAGCGCATGCTCGGGCCTGCGATCGGCGCGATCGCGTTGCTCGACGTGGCCGACGCGTTCCAGCGCTCGACGGGCCAGAACCCGAACGCCCTGGTCGGCGCGTGGCTCGCGACGACCCTCGCCCTGGCGCTGCTCCAGATCGTCTCGTTGGTGGAGCGCAGCCTGGCCCGCGAGCGCCTGCTGATGCTCGAGCTCGAGCAGGCGCGCAAGCTCGAGACCCTGGGCCGCCTGGCGGGCGGCGTCGCCCACGACTTCAACAACCAGCTGATGGCGATCCTCGGCAACGCGGAGCTCTTGCGGGAGCGCGTGGCAGGCGATCCGATCGCCGCCGAGAACCTGCGCGATCTCGAGGACGCGGCGCGCCTGTGCGCCGATCTCACGGAGGGGCTGCTCGCCTTCGCGCGTCGCTCGCGTGCGGAGCCGCGCGCCGTCGACGCCGCGCAGGTGCTGCGCGACGTCGAGCGCTGGCTGTTCGCGACGCTGCCCGAAGGCGTGAGCGTGCGCATCGAGACCGAGCCGGGCCTGCGGCCGGCCCTCGCCGATCCCGTCCAGCTGAAGCGCGCGCTCACGAACCTCGCCGCGAACGCCCGCGACGCGCTCGGCGGCAGCGGCACCATCCTGCTCGAGGCGTCGAACGCGCCGGACGAGGCGCGCGTCGCGCCCGAGGGCGGCGAGGGCTGGATCGAGATCCGGGTGCGCGACAGCGGCGTCGGCATGGACGAGGCGACACGCGAGCGGATCTTCGACCCGTTCTTCACGACCAAGAGCTTCGGCAAGGGGTCGGGCCTCGGTCTCGCCGTCGTGTACGGCACCGTCACCGCCCACGGCGGCTCGATCGAGGTCGAGAGCGCGCCCGGCGCAGGCACGACCTTCCGGCTGCGCTGGCCGGCCGCGCGCCGCGCCGTCGACTCCGCCGCCGCTGCGCGCCTCACGGCGGCGCGCGGATCCGAGACGGTGCTGCTCGCGGACGACGAGCCCGCCGTGCGCGCGATCGCGCGCAAGGCGCTCGAGTCGAGCGGCTATCGCGTGATCGAGGCGGAGGACGGCCGCGAGGCGGTGGCGCTCTTCGGGCGGCATCGCGGCGAGATCGATGCCGCGCTGATCGACCTCGCGATGCCGGGGCTCGACGGTCGCGCCGTGCTCGAGGCGCTGCGCCGCCAGGCGCCGGAGCTTCCCGGGGTGCTCATGAGCGGCCACATCGCCCGCGAGATCGGGCTCAGCCTGCCGCCGGGCGTCACGGTGCTGCCGAAGCCCTTCGGCATCGCCCAGCTCACCCGGGCGGTGCGCGTTGCGATCGACGAGGCGCGCCCCGTCCCGGAAGCCCGGAACGGCGAGCGGCGCTAATCCTCGTCGCGCCGGAGGTCGGTCACGTCCGGCGCGACCGCCCAGCGCCCGAGGCGCTCGTCCCAGCTCCCGCCACGCAGCTTCGCGCAGTCGAAGCAGAGCGCGCTGTCGCCGCCGTACTCGAACTCGCGCGCCTCGCCGACGAAGACGATCGCGCCGCAACCAGCGCACACCACGGACTCGCGAACCTCGGTTCGATGCATCATTCCCTCCCGGCGCCCGACCTCGGCGATCGATCGCTTCCCATCCCAGTCTGCGATGCCTGAGGCTGGGGGCAACCCGCGATTTTTTGTCAGACCAGTTGACAATCTGACCGTCCAGGAGGGAGACTCGCTCGTCCCAGCCAGGAGGATCGATGCTCCGACCCGTCCAGCGCCGCGCGGTCTCCGACGACGTCTTCGGGCAGCTCCGGGACCAGATCGTCCGGGGCGGCATCGCGCCCGGCAGCGCGCTCCCCGCCGAGCGCCTGCTGTGCGAGGCCTTCGGAGTGAACCGGAGCAGCGTGCGGGAAGCGCTGCGCAGGCTCGAGCAGGCCCGTCTCGTCTCGATCCGCCATGGCGCGACGCCGCGCGCCCTCGACTACCGGCAGCACGCCGGTCTCGATCTGCTGGCCGACCTGCTCGTGACGCCGTCGGGCCTGCCCGACACCGCCGTGCTGCGGAGCGTGCTCGAGATGCGGAGCGCGCTCGCGCCCGACATCGCCCGCCTCGCGGCGGCACGCGCCGACGCCGCCGCCCGCGCCCGCCTCGAGGCCGTCATCGCCCGCATGGCCGCCGCGGAAGGCGACCTGGCAGCGCTCCAGGATCTCGCGGCCGAGTTCTGGTCGGATCTCGTCGACGCCTGCGGCAACGTCGCCTACCGGCTCGCCTACAACTCGCTGCACGCCTCCTACGACCAGAGCCGCGCGGTCTTCACGCGCGTGCTCGCGGACGAGACCGGCGACGTCGCCGCGCACCGCGCGCTGGCGGCGGCGGTCACGCGAGGGGACGAGGCAGAAGCCGAGTCCCTCGCCCGCTCCCTGGTCCGACGCGGCGAGGCGGCGGTCCGCGCTGCGCTCGACGCCGTCGACGCGGCGGCAAAGGAAACCCGATGAGCACCGCCGCGAGCTCTACGCATCCGACGTCTCCGACGGCCGTGCAGGACGGGCCGGCTCCGCGCACGGCCCAGGAGACGCCGCGCACGCTGCGCGAGGCGCTGCCGGTCTTCGTCGCCCACGGGAGCCCGCGCTTCCTGCTCTTCGCGCTCGCCCTCACCCTCGGCGCGCGCCTCGCGGCCGGGGGCTTCGGCCCGTCCGATCTTGCCGTCGTCGCGGTGGTGCTGCTCTACTGGCCGCTGCAGGAGTGGCTGATCCACGTCTGCGTGCTCCACTGGCGGCCGCGCAGCGTGCTCGGCATCCGCCTGGACTTCGCGGTGCCTCGCAAGCACCGCGAGCACCATCGCGACCCGTGGAACCTCGAGATCCTGTTCATCCCCCTCCACTCGTTCCTGTACACGGCGCCGATCCTGGTCGGGAGCTTCTGGCTGCTCGCGCCGACGCCGGCCCTGGCGCTCACGGGAATCGCGGCGCACCTCGCCTTCGCGCTGCACTACGAGGCGGTCCACTTCCTGGTGCACACGCGCGTCGTGCCGAGGGGCCGCTACTACGAAGGGCTCTGGCGCAACCACCGGCTCCACCACTTCAAGAACGAGCACTACTGGTACGGCGTCACGCGCCTCGAGGCCGACTGGGCGCTCGGAACCGCGCCGGACCGCGAGGCGGTCGAGACCTCGCCGACCGCGCGCACGCTGCACGGCGAGCCCACCGCCGGCTGACGGTCGCCGCCCTCCCGGCGCGCCGGGGGTGTAGACTGCCCCGACAGGGGGAAGCCGGCCGTTGGCGCAGCGCTCCGGGCTCGATCGCGCGCAGGATCCGCAATGGCCCGCCGCCGTCGAGGGCGGGAGCGCGGGGCGCCCCGGGGACGATGCGGTCCCCATGCCGCGTTCCAGCTCACGACGCCGCACGGTGTTCCTGGTCGACGCCTCGAGCGCCCTCGAGCGCCGCCTGCTGCTGGCGTGGATCGAGAGCGCCCGGCCCGAGGGCGTCGCGCCCGGCGAGGTCGAGGTCGTTGAGATCCCGCCGACCCGGCGCCGCCGCCGGCGTCCGGAGCTCGATCCCCACCTCGAGGCCGCGGTCGCGGTCCACGACGATCCGCTCTTCGCCCCGCTCCGCGTCGCCTGGCGGCCGAAGGAGGTGGCCGGCGTGCGCGCCGTGCGGCTGCGCGACCTGCTGCTCGGCGATCCGCGCGATCCGGGTCCGCTCTACCAGCGCAGCGTGCTGCGCCGGGCCCCCGACCGCTGTCGCATCGTCGCCGGCGAGCCCGCGCCGCTCTCGGAGCTGCGCGCGCGCTGGCAGCGGGCCTGCGCGGCCGAGACCACGGGCCTCGCGGAGTTCGTGGCGCGCCAGGCCGCCCTCGCCCTCGAGCGTGCGGAGCGGCGTCTGCACGGCTCGCGCTACAAGGTTCCGCGCTTCGTCGCCGAAGAGCTGCTCGGCCGGGCGAGCTTCCGCGCCGAGCTCGCGCGCCTTTCCCGCGAGCTCGGCCGCCCGGAGGCGGAGCTCGCCCGCGAGGCCGCCGACGACCTCGCCGAGATCGCGGCCACCCACAGCCCCTTCGTGATCGACCTCGTGGCCCGCGGCATCAGGCTGCTCTACAGCCAGGGCTACGGCGAGACGCTGCGCTACGACCACTCCCAGCTCGACCAGATCGCGGCGCTGATGCAACGCCACCCGGTGGTGTTCCTGCCCACCCACAAGTCGAACCTCGACCACCTGGTGCTGCAGTACGCGCTGCACGAGAACGGCCTGCCGCCGAACCACACCGCCGGCGGCATCAACATGAACTTCTTCCCGGTCGGCCCCCTGGTGCGTCGCAGCGGCGTGTTCTTCATCCGCCGCACCTTCAAGGACGACGCGCTCTACAAGCTCGTGCTCCACGAGTACGTGTCGTACCTGATCGAGAAGCGCTTCCCGCTCGAGTGGTACATCGAGGGCGGCCGCTCGCGCTCGGGCAAGCTGCTGCCGCCGCGCTTCGGAATGCTCGCGTACGTGGTCGAGGCCTTCCGCGCCGGGCGCAGCGAGGACGTCCACCTGGTGCCGGTCTCGATCGCGTACGACCAGATCACGGACGTCGGCGACTACGCCGCCGAGCAGCGCGGCGCGAAGAAGGCGAAGGAGAGCTTCGGCTGGTTCCTGGGCGTGATCCGACGCATGCGGCGCTCGCACGGCGACATCCACATCCGCTTCGGCGAGCCGCTCTCGCTCGCGAAGTGGGTGGGCATCGACGCCCGGGTGGCGGACGGCGGGCCCGACGCCCCGAGCCTCGCGGTGCAGAAGCTCGCCTTCGAGATGTCGTTCCGGATCAACCGCGCGACGCCGATCACGCCGACGTCGCTGGTGGCGCTCGCCCTGCTCGGCGCCGGCGACCGCGCGATGTCGATCGGCGAGACGATCACGGCGCTCTCGAACCTGCTCGACTACCTGCGCCGCCGCCAGCTCCCGACGACGGTCGAGCTCGATCTCGACGGCCGCGAGGGCGTGCAGCGCGTGCTCGACGCCCTGGTCGCGAGCGACGTGGTGTCGTGCTTCGACGCCGGGCCCGAGGCGGTCTACGCCATCGCGCCCGACCAGCACCTCTCGGCCGCGTATTACCGGAACACGATCATCCACTTCTTCGTGAACGGCGCGATCGCCGAGCTCGCCCTGCTCCGCTCGGGCGAAGAGGGCGTCACGGAGCCGGTGGTCGAGTTCTGGGACGAGGCGATGCGCCTGCGCGACCTGCTCAAGTTCGAGTTCTTCTTCGCGGAGAAGGAGGTGTTCCGGAGCGAGATCCGCCAGGAGCTCGCGCTGCACGATCCCGACTGGGAGGGACGCCTCGCCGGCGGCGCCGCCGCCGCCAACCTGATCATGCGGCGCGTGAAGCCGTTCCACGCCCACCGCATCCTGCGGCCGTTCCTCGAGGCGTACCGCGTCGTCGCCGACGCGCTGGAGACGCGCGATCCCGGCGCGCCCCTCGACGTGCCGGCGTTCCTCGCGGACTGCCTCGCGCGCGGCGAGCAGTACCGGCGGCAGCGGCGGATCCACGCCGCGGAGTCGGTCTCGCGCGTGCTGTTCGAGACCGCGCTCAAGCTGGTGCGGAACCGCGACCTCGCCGGTCCCGGCGGCCCCGACCTCACGTCGCGCCGTCGCGCCTTCGCGGCGGAGCTGCGCGAATGCGTGCGCCGCACGGACGGCGTCGACGTGCTCGCGGCGGCGCGACGCGCCGGCCTGATCGACTGATGCCCATGGAGGCGCCATGACCCGACACCGATTCGCGAACGGCGCCCGCCATCTCGCGTTCGCCGCAGCGCTCGCTCCCTTTGCCGGCGGCTGCGCCGACACCGGCGCCTCGATGCAGCAGCTCGGCCTGCCCCTCACCTCGTTCAGCTGGCGCGTCGAGGCTGCGACGGGCCGCGGCCCCTACCTCGACGCGAGCCTGGTGCGCGAGAGCGGCGTCTCGTCCCGCATCTTCACGCTCGACACGCCGGAGTGCCGGTCGGTGCTCACGCCCGGCACCACGATCGAGTGGAAGCAGAGCGGGCCCGCCGGCCGCTTCGCGCGCGGCGACGAGAGCTGCGACGGCGCCGGCGTCTCGAACCTCGCGGATCCGAGGCGCCCGCGCCCGATCGGCCAGATCGCCCCGAGCGCCCTCGCGACCTTCACGCCGATCCACAGCGACGAGGCGACGATCTTCCTGCGCGGCCGCTTCCCGCTGGGCTCGACGGTGGGCTGGCCGGTCGACCAGGACTGCGTGGCGGTGCTCCCCAACACGCCCGCGTGCCGGTCCGCCGCAGCCGGCGGAACCGCGACGCTCCAGTACTGGCCGTCGGACCAGAGCGTGTTGCGGCTCATGACGCCACCGCCCGAGCAATGCCCGGTCCTCGCGCTGCTCGGGCCGCCGCCCCGCGAGGAAGGCCAGGCCGATCCGCTGCCTCAGACGTGATTTCGCAGCATCAGCTCCCGGGGGTGGGGAGCGAGCCAGATCTGTCCCGCGAGGTAGGGCTCGTCGATCCGGCGCACGTGGTGCTGGAGCAGCGTCAGGGGCACGACCAGCGGGACGAGACCACGCCGGTAGTCGTCGATCAGCGCCGCGAGCTCGGCGCGCGACGCCGGATCGAGACGCTTCTTGAAGTAGCCGAGGCAGTGCTGCAGCACGTTGGTCTGCCTGCGCGGCGTTGCGAGCTGCGTGAGGGCGGCCATGAACCCGCTCGCGTAGGCGTCGCGCAGCCCGGGACGACCGAGCTCCTTGCCGCGCGCCACCAGGCGTCCGAGGGCGCGATAGCCCTCGGGCGAGTGCGCGAGGAGCTGGAGCTTGTGGGCGGTGTGGAACGCGACGAGCTCGCCCTGCGTGAAGCGCGCGGCGAAGAGCTGCCGCAGACGCTGGTACGCGAACACGCGCGACACGAAGTTCTCGCGCAGGCGCGGGTCGTGGAGCCGACCCTCCTCCTCGACCGGCAGCGAGGGCATCGCCTCGATCAGGGCCGCCGCGAAGAAGCCGCGGCCGTCGCGCTTCGCGGGCGCGCCGTCCCGCGCATGGACCTTCACGCGCTCCATGCCGCAGCTCGGCGAGTCCTTCTTCAGCACGTAGCCCGCGAGGCCGAGCTCGCCGAGCGCCCGCACGCGCGCGGCGGCGAAGCGTCGCATCGCGTGCGTGTGGTCGGTCCCGCTCTTCGGGGCGACCAGGTGCAGGCCATCCTCGCCGCGCTCGATCCGGATCGTCTCGCGCGGGATCCCGAGCCCGAGCTCGACCTCGGGACAGACCGGCACCCACTCGACGTGGCGGGCGAAGCTCTCGGTCAGGAAGGGGTCGCGCTTGTGCCCGCCGTCGAAGCGCACTTCGCGGCCGAGCAGGCAGGAGGAGATGCCGATACGAGGCATCGCTTCGACGGCGTGATGCAGGGCGCGCGCGGACACGATCGGATCCTAACGCGTGCGGGCGGCGACGAGCTCAGCCGCCCTCGATCACGAGACGCTCGACGGGGTCGGGCACCTCGTCGGCGCGCCAGAGCGCCGAGCGGAAATGCTCGAAGCGCGCCCACGACGCGCTCAGGTTCCCGTGCCAGGCGGAGCCCTTGTCGCCCCGCGGACCCGACGAATGCGAGAACCACGCTTCTTCCGGGCGGGAGAGATCGCAGACGAAGCGGCTGGTGGCGGTGACGAACGCGCGCAGGCGCCGGCCGTCGTCGAGACTGCGGTTCGGGCACACCGTGTAGTCGTCGCCCGGGTACGGCGCGTCGAGCGCGACGAATCGCTCGCCGAGCCCGGGAATCTCGGCGAGGAGGCCGCCGAGCCGCGCGCGCTGGATCTTCCCCCACTCCCATCCGGCAGGATCCTCGCCGCAGTGTCGCGACACCCGTGCCACGGCCGCGCGGAAGGCGTCACGCGTGAGCGCGTCGAGGGGCTGCCCGGCCGCCGCGACGACGTCGCCGCGCAGGGCGTCGGCGGGATCGAGCAGCATCTGCTGCAGGCGCGGCAGCGCACGGCGGCCGGCGCAGAAGCGGCGGCCGGCGCTCCCGAGCAGGGGCCGGAAGCAGCGCGGCACGAGCTCCTGCTGCGTGAAGAAGAAGAGCGCCGCGCCGGGCGAGGCGGTGTCGAAGCGGCCATCGAAGGCGGCGAGGAGCGCGAGCGCGCGGCCCTCGAGGGCGGGCTCCGGCGCGAGCCCCCCGAGCAGCCCGACCAGCGCGTCGCGCAGCGCCGGTGCGTACTCGGCGACCACGTCGGCCTGGAGCGCTGCCATCCCCGGCGCATCGTGATCTCGGCGCGCCGCGAGCACGCGCTCGATCCGGTCCTGGCGTCGCCGCGGCTCGAAGTGCACGTGGGTCGCGAGCACGGGCACGGTCTCGGGCACGGTCGCGGCGTTCGCGCTCGAGACGTAGCCCTCGGGCGGGTTCAGCCGCTTCGGCATCTGCTCGAAATCGACGAAGCCGTCCCACTGCGCTGCCGGGTCGTGGGCGTCGCGGACGAAGAGGCCGTCGTGCTGCCGGCGTGGGAGCCGCCCGAAGACCTCCCAGCCGACGTGGCCGTCGCGGTGTCCGTAGACGTGGTTGAAGTCGAAGGGCCCTTCGTTCATGAGCGCGAGGGCCGCGCGATGCTCGTCCACGCTCTTCGACGCCGCGAGGTCGAGGTAGCCCTCGACGTAGCGCGCGAGGTCCACGGGAACCTGCCGCAACGCCAGGTCGACGCCGTCGTGGTGCTTCCAGCCGGGGTACACGACGCCGTGCTCGCAGCGCTCCCACGCGATCTCGACCTCGCCGCCGAAGCGCGCGCGGCGGCGCTCGTGGTGGGCGACGAGCTTCCCGTAGCCGTCCGGCGTGCGGTACTGGGTCGGGTCGCCGGGCGAGCGGTGGATGCGGACCAGGTCCCAGCCGTCGCGGAACGCCGTGGTGCAGCCCCAGGCGAGATGGCCGTTGTGCCCGAAGCCGAAGAGCGGCGCGCCCGGGAACACGCCGCCCTGCACGCGGTAGTCCGGGCACTCGAGGTGCGCGTGGTACCAGTAGGTCGGCAGCGGGATCGCCGGCACGTGGGGATCGTTCGCGACGATCGGCGCGCCCGACGCCGCGCGCGCTCCCGACACCGCCCAGTTGTTGCTGCCGCCCGCCGGCAGGTGCATCGGTGGCGCGGGCGGCGCAGCGCCCCTCGCCGCGTAGCTCGAGGGCACGTGCTCCCAGGGAGCGTCGGGGTAGAGCCGGCGCGCGAGCGCGTCGCCGGCGGCGGCGCGCACGGCGTCGAAGGTGAGCTCGTTGTCGAGGTTGATCAGCGTGACGACGAAGCCGCTCGTGCGCTGCGCGAGCAGGGCGTCCGCGGGCTCCCAGGGACGCACGCGCCCGAGGAACAGGTACTCGCTCGGGTAGACGCCGCGCATCGCACGCAGGGCGGCGTTCACGCCCTCCGCGAACGCGTCGATGCAGGCGCGCGCGCGCGGGGCGAGACGCGGGTGGTCGCGCGCGGCCTCGGCCGCGAAGTCGAGGGGACGCACGAAGCGGTCGACCGCTGCCACGCCCGCGCTCGGGTCGAGGACTTCCGGCGGGACTGGCAGCCGCAGGTTCCCGATGAGCTCGACCAGGCGCCCCGCGCCGACGTGGCGCAGGAGATCGAGCAGCACGAAGCGATCCGCCGCCTGCAGCCAGCCGAGGACCGCGTAGAGGTCGCGCTCCTCGTCGGCGTAGACGTGGGGCACGCCGCGTGCGTCGCGCACGATCTCGACGCGGCCGGCGAGGGCCGGCAGGTGCGCGCGCGCGAGGCGCGGCGAGGTGCCGGGCGGCCGCACCCGGCCGAACGCCTCGCGCAGGAAGCGCGCGAGCATCGAGAGCCGTCGCTTCGAGGGAAGCGCGCGACCGGGCCCGGCGGCGGCCGTCATCGACGCGTGCTCAGCGCCCCTCGATGCGGTGGATGTTCCGCCACAGGAGACCCGGCGCGTAGCGGCGGAGCAGCGTCGTGCCCCAGGCGATCTTGTCGGGGAAGACCATGAGCTTCCCGCGCTCGAGGTCGCGCTCGATCGCGTCGAGCACCTTCTCGGGCTTGATGGGCGGCAGGTCGGAGAGGACCTTCGGCTGGCTCTTTGCCTGGTCGAGCAGCGGGGTCGCGACCGGCGGCGGGCAGACGCAGGCGAAGCGCACGCCGCGCCCGCGATTCTCGTGGAACAGCACCTCGGTGAAGGCCACCACGGCGAACTTCGAGGCGTTGTACGCGCCGAAGTGGAGCGCCGGCATCCAGCCCGCGACGGAGGCGAAGTTCACGAAGTCGCCGCGCCCGCGTTGCAGCATGCCGGGGAGCGTCGCGTAGGTGACGTTCACGGTGCCGCCGTAGTTGATGTCCATGATCCGCCTGGCGGTCGCGGCGTCCTGCTCGAGCAGGAAGCCCGTCGGCATGATCGCCGCCGCGTTCAGCACGCGGTCGATCGGCCCGAGGTCGCGCTCGACGCGCGCCACCACGTCCTCGACCGCGCGGGCGTCCGTCACGTCGACGGCGTAGGTGCTGATCCCGGCGTTGCCCCGGGCCGTCTCCGTCAGGCCGGCCTCGTTCACGTCGAGGCCCGCCACCTTCGCTCCGCCCTGGACCAGCCGCTGTGCGGCGAGACGCCCCATGCCGCTTCCCGCACCCGTGATGAGCGCCACCTTTCCCCGGAATGCCATCGCGTCGATCTCCTCGTCGTCGCCGCGGCCACCCGGCGGCGAAAGGCGCCAGGGTAGTGGAGGACGCGGGCGCTTGCGCGGGGCGGGAGCGTACCCGTGCTGTGCCACACTGCGCCGGATTCCCCGTCACTCGAAAGGACCGCAGATGCCCGACGCACCCTCGTTCTCGCTCGCCGGCAAGAAGGCCTTCGTGACCGGCGCCTCCCGCGGCATCGGCCGGGGCATCGCCCTCGCCTTCGCCGCTGCGGGCGCGGACGTCGCGATCAACTACCGGCGCGACCGCGACGCGGCCGAGGCGACGCTGAAGGAGATCGAGAAGCGCGGCCGGCGCGGCTTCGCCTTCGCGGCCGACGTGCGTGACGGCGCCGCCGTCCATGCGATCACGACGCAGGCTTGCGACGCCCTCGGCGGCCTCGACATCGTGGTCGCGAACGCCGGCGTCGCGACCCGCTTCCAGCCCCTGCACGACACCGATCCCGGCTACTGGCAGCGCGTGATCGACATCGACCTCCACGGCGTCTTCCACACGCTGCACGCCGCCCTGCCGATCCTGCGCGCGCAGAAGAGCGGCGTCCTGCTCACGATCTCGTCGATCGCGCCCGACGCCTGCGCCGCGAACGGCGGGCCCTACGTGGCGGCGAAGGCCGCGGTGAACGCGCTCACGAAGGTGGTGGCGCGAGAGAACGCGAGCGTGAACGTGCGCGCGAACGTGATCGCACCGGGTCTGATCGCGACGGACATCGCGGACGGCATGGTCGCGGCCCACGGCGAGGCGATCGTGAAGACGATTCCGCTGCGGCGCATGGGCACGCCCGAGGAGATCGGGGCGATGGCAGTGTATCTGGCGTCGGACGCTGCGAGCTGGATCACCGGGAAGATCTTCCGGATCGACGGGGGGCAGTGGTAGCGGAGCATCGCCGGGCCACTCGCCCGGCCGCGCTGGTCAGCGGGCCGGGGGAGTGGAGTCCGGTCGGGTCAACCGACGAACTTGGGCAGCAGACTGAAGGCGATGAGCGCCGTGAGACCGAACCAGACGAAGCCGGCTGCATACGCCCAGCGCACCGCCGACTCGTGGGACAGACTCTTTCGCCGCATGGGGGGGCACCTCCTGCCACCAGAGCAAAGCAAGTCGCCCTGCGGCCCGACGTGATGCGGATCACCAGCCCTGAATTTTCCTGCGCGGTCTCCGCGGCGGCTCGGGGGAACCCCCGGGTGTCGCCTCGGCGGAAGCCCTGGGAAACGGCGCCAGCCGCGCCGACGCCGGGCTCGGGCGGCGGTCAGGCCGTGTGGGAGGTCGCGGCGTCGACCCGCTCGAGCCAAGCCACCACCGGCTTCGACGCTCCGATCAGGCGCCCGCCCTCGTCCGTGGCGCGGATGCACGCGAGCTGGGCGAAGACCGACAGATCCGCCACGGAGAGCGCGTCGCCCACCAGCCAGTCGCGCGGGCCGAGCCAGCCTTCGATCGCCTCGACGTGTCGCTGCACGTCGCGCAGCACCACACCGGGCGGCTTCCGACCGACACCCTGGCGCGACAGGATCCCGCGCATCATCGGCGGCACGACGAAGCGCGCGGCGGTCCGCATCCACTCGGGGTCGTGCTTCGTGAGCTCGGGGACGAAGCGTCGTGCGTTGTGCGGCAGCGTGAAGCGCAGGCGCATCTCGTAGAAGTACAGGCTCTCGTCCGCCCAGTCCTCGAGCACGTGGCATTGCGCACGGAGCGCAGGGTCCTTCGGGAAGAGGGGCGGCTCGGGGAAGTGGCGCTCGAGGTACTCGAGGATGTCGGTCGAGTCCGCCACGAAGCGACCGTCGTGCTCGAGGGTCGGGAGCTTGCCGGCCGGGTTCACGCGACGCACCGAGGTGAACGACTTCGAGAGCGGCACCTCGACGATCTCGTAGGGGATGCGCTTCCAGTTCAGCGCGCGGCGGACCTTGTCGCAGAACGGCGAGATCTCGAACTGGTGCAGGCGGATCATCGGACCTCCCACAGCCCCGCGGCGCGCGCCGCCGCGGCGGGCGACTTGGCGACGTGGACGTTCTCGAGGAAGAGGTGCTCGAGCCCCGAGCCGAAGAACATGGCCAGGGCGTCGCGCGGCGAGGTGACCATGGGCTCGCCGCGGCGGTTCAGCGAAGTGTTGATCAGGCACGGGAGCCCGGTGCGACGCTCGAAGGCGCGCAGCAGCGCGTGGTAGCGCGGGCTCGCCTCACGCGTCACCACCTGGGGCCGCACCGTGCCGTCCACGTGCACCACCTCGGGCGTGCGCCGGCGCCAGACCTCGGGCACGCGGAACGAGAGCGTCATGAAGGGCGAGGGATGGCGCGAGCCCAGGAACTCCTCCGCGCGCTCCGCGAGCACCGAGGGGCAGAAGGGCCGCCAACGCTCGCGGTACTTGATGCGCGCGTTGATCTCGTCGGCGGTGCCGCCGACGCCGGGGTTGCCGAGGATGCTGCGCTGGCCGAGCGCGCGGGGCCCCCACTCGGCGCGGCCCTGGAACCAGGCGACGATCTCGCCCGCCGCGAGCAGGGCCGCGGCGGCCTCGGCCGCGTCGTCCACCACGGTGTAGGCGAGGCGCAGCCCGTCGAGCTCTTCGCGGATCTCCTTCTCGGTGTAGCGCGGGCCGAAGGCCGCGTGGGCGAGCGGAGCGATGCGATCGCCGCGGCCCGCGGCGACGAGCGCCGCCGCGCCGAGCGCCGTGCCGGCGTCCCCGGGATTCGGCGGCACGAAGAGCGCGTCGACGAGCGGGTGCTCCATCAGCCGCCGGTTCAGCGCCACGTTCAGCCCGACGCCGCCCACCATCACCAGACGCCGCGTGCGGCGCAGCACGTCGCCGAGGTGGTGCTCCACGAGCGCGATCGTCGCCTGCTCGAGAACGCGCTGCGCGGCCGCCGCCACGTGCACGTAGGGCTCGTCGATCGCGTCGCCTTCGCGCGGCGGCCCGAGACGCTCGACCAGGGCGCGGCCGAAGCTGCGGCCTCTCCAGCGCTTGTCGCGCGGCGCCCACACGAAGTCGGTGTCGAGGCGCAGGTCGCCGTTCTCGACGCGCACCAGGCCCGAGAGGTCGGCCTTCGCGGGGTCGCCGTAGCTGGCCATCCCCATCACGCGGAACTCGCCGTCGTTCACCTCGAAGCCGAGGTAGTCGGTGATCGCGGCGTAGAAGAGGCCGAGGGAGTCGGGCTTCTGGATCTCCGCGCGCTTCACGATCCGGCCGTCGCGGAGCTCGGCGAAGAGGCAGGTCGTGAGCTCGCCCTCGCCGTCGATCGAGGCGATCGCGCAGTCGCCGAAGCCCGAGAACAGCGCGCCGCTCGCCGCGTGGGCGAGGTGGTGCTCGACGGCGATGCGCTCGGTGCGGGCGGGATCGATTCCGAGGGCGGCGACGGTGCGCGCGAACTTGCCCTCCCGGTAGCTCGCCTTGCGGTGGCCGCGGTAGAGCAGCGAGAGCGTCTTGCTCGGACGTCGCAGCAGGTTGCGCCGCACGGACGCCCAGCGGTTCGCGCGCACGGCCTCGTACGACCAGGGATTCACGACCGCGTCGAGCTCGCCGGCCGAGAGGCCCGCGGCCTCGAGGCAGAAGCGCGCGGCGTCGACGGGCAGCTCGTTCGGCGCGTGCTTGCGCCGCGAGAGGCGCTCCTGCTCGACCGCCGCGACCACCTCGCCGTCGACGAGCAGCGCCGCCGCGGGATCGTGCCAGAACGAGCAGGAGAGGCCGAGGACCTTCACGCGGCCGAGCATAGCCGCGTGTCGGAGGGCGGGCCGCGCGCCCTAGGAGCGTCCCGGTGGCCGCAGCCAGCGGCGCTCGAACTCCGCCGGCGGCACCGCGGCGCCGTAGAGGAAGCCCTGGATCGCGTCGCAGCCGAACTCGCGCAGCAGGTTCGCCTGCTCCGCCGCGTCGACGCCCTCGGCCACCACCTCGAGCTTCACGGCGTGGGCCATCGCGATCACGGCCCGTGCGATCCCCGCCGCGCCCGGGTCGTTGTCGATGTCGCGCACCAGGCAGCGGTCCATCTTGAGGACGTCGAGCGGGAACTTCGTCAGGTAGGAGAGCGCGGAGTAGCCGGTGCCGAAGTCGTCGAGGGCGATGCGGATGCCCATGGCCTGGAACTCGCCGAGCGTGCGCGCCACGTCCTCGTCGTCCTCGAGCAGGGCGCTCTCGGTGATCTCGATCTCGAGGAAGCGCGGCGAGAGGCCCGAGCGCTGCAGCTCCCGGGTCGCCGTCTCCTTCATGTTCTCGCGCAGGAACTGGCGGCTCGAGACGTTCACCGCCACCGGCACCGCGAGCAGGCCGGCGCGCTGCCAGGCGTGGTTCTGGTCGCAGGCGCGGGCGATCACCCAGGCGCCGAGGCTCACGATCAGGCCGGTCTCCTCGGCGACGGGGATGAACTCGCGGGGCGAGATCGAGCCGAGCTCGGGATCGCTCCAGCGCAGCAGCGCCTCCATGCCCGCGACCGCGCCCGTCCGCGCGTGGAACTTCGGCTGGTAGTGGAGCGCCAGGTCGCCCTGCTCGAGAGCGTGGCGGAGCTTGCGCTCGAGGGTGAGGCGGCGCGTGGCCGCGGCGGTGAGCGCCGGGGAGAAGAGCGCGTGCTGGCTCCGCCCCTGGTCCTTCGCGTGGTAGAGCGCCAGGTCCGCGTGCTGCAGAAGCAGCTCACCGTCCTGGCCGTCGCCCGGGAAGATCGCGATCCCGATGCTGCCCGTGGTCGAGACCTCGTAGCCCTGGATCGAGACCGGCGTCGGCAGGATCGTGAGCAGGCGGCGCGCCACGTCGCCCGCGTCGCTCGGATGCTGGATGCGGGAGAGCAGGATCGTGAACTCGTCGCCGCCGAGGCGCGACACCGCCTCCTCATCGACCTCCGTGTCCTCGCCCGCGCCCCGCGCGACGACGTCGGTCTCGCGCACGTGCCGCTTCAGCAGGTCGGCGACGTGCTGCAGCAGCTCGTCACCGGAGCGGTGCCCGAGCGTGTCGTTCACCGCCTTGAAGCGATCGAGGTCGAGGTAGAGCAGCGCCAGCGTGTGGCCGTGCTCTCGCGCGTTTGCGATCGCCGCCTCGAGGCGCTGCTGGAAGAGCCGACGATTCGGGAGCCCCGTGAGGACGTCGTAGTCCGCGAGCTGGCGGATCTCCTCGCGACGGCGGGTCTCCTCCGTGATGTCGCGGATCGTGCCGACCAGGCGCTCGTCGACGCCGAGCGGCGCGAGCACGCGCGCGCCCTGGAGCAGCACGAAGCGCGCGGAGCCGTCCGGCAGCAGCACCCGGGTCTCGATCCGGAAGCGGCCCTCGGCGAGAAGCGCGCGGCGGATCTCCTCCGACACCCGGGTGCGTTCGGGCTCGGGCATGAAGTTCCAGAAGATGCGCGCCTTCGGCGGCACGCTGCCGGGCTCCCGGCCCACGATCCGGTAGGCCGTCGGCGACCAGTGCATCGCGCCGAGATCGGGCTCCCACTCCCAGGTGCCGATCTCCGACACGGCCTGGGCGAGCGCCAGGGTGTGGACCCGCTCGCGCAGGCGCGCCGCCTCGAAGCGGGGCGCGAGCAGGCGCTCCACGCGCGCGAGCAGCTCCGCGCTGGTGCCGACGTGCGTCACCACGTCGCTGACGCCGGCCTCGATCACCTCGCGCAGGAAGCCCTCGTCGTCGGGGGACGCGGTCACGAGGATCGGTGTCGTCTCGGCGCCCCGGCGCTTGCGCATCTCGGCGTAGAGGCCGTGGCCCTCGGCGCCGAGCTCTGAGAGGTCGATCACGACCAGGACGGGGGCGTGCAGGTCGAAGGCGTCGAGGGCGCCGGCGAGGGTGCTCGCCTCCAGCACCGCGCCGCGATGGATCGCGACCAGGCGCCGCAGCTCGTTCCGCGTCGCTTCGTCCAGCCCCACGGCCAGGAGCGACACGTCGGTCCCGAGGTCGAGCGGCCACTCTCCCATGAAAACCTGAATCGGTCCGCGCGGGCCTGAGGTTGAGCGGTGGCGGGGCCGAGGGTGCGCCGATCGGGGACCTGGGGCCGAACCCCTAGAACGGCGTGCGTCGCGGGGCCGGTCCGGAAACGAAGCGAGCCGCCGGGAGTGCCTCCCGGCGGCTCGCGAAGACGCGCCTCCCGCGCTGCCCGCGGGAGCCGGCTGGCAGGTCCCTAGCGGCCCCGCCGGCGCGCTGCGGCAAGGGCGGCCAGGCCGACCACGCCGAGGAAGGCGCTGCCCGGCTCGGGAACCGGGCGCAGATCGATGTCGGCGATCGCGAGGTGGGACGCGGTCAGGGCGTCCAGGGTCTCGCTCGCGAGCCCGAAGGTCTGGCCAAGAAGGCCGGCCGCGTCGGCGGTGAGGCGCAGGCCCCAGCCGTCGATGCGGATCGACCCGTCGGCCTCGGTGCAGGGGTCGAAGCCCGCCGAGAACGGGCAGACCGTGAGCTCGAAGAGCGTGGCGCCGGGCGTGCCGTCCACGGCCCCCGTGACCAGCAGGTTCGTGAGGTCGAAGTCGAGGTCGCTGACCTCGACGGTCGTGCCGCCGCTCGAGAACGACAACCCCGAGCCCGCATGCAGGACGTTGCCCTCGAGGAAGGCGAAGTCCACGTCGCCACCCGTGATCGGGAAGCCGATCTGGCTGCCGTCCACGAACGCGCTGCCCGTGATGCCCAGGGTGAGGCCGGCGCCATAGGCGGCGTTCACCGCGTAGCCCGCCTCGATCCGCGTGTCGTCACCGATGATTCCAATCGCATGCGCCGGGGGCGCGCCGAAGGCGAGCGCTGCCACGAGGGCGACGCCACCGAGTCCGATCCGGTCCGAGAGCCGCATGTACTGCCTCCGAAGGAAGGGTTCTTCTCGGTGGTAGGTGGTGCGAAGGGGCTCTCCGTGGCAGCCCGGGGCCGATTTTTTTCGTCGCCGGCACCGGCGGGCGGGCCATGACACAAACCCGACGCGGCCACCACCAAGCTCCAGATACCGTGCGTTCAGGGGGAGCTTCAGATGGTGGCGGGAACGGCTTCGGGTCCGGGTCGGCTTCGGGGAGCCGCCGCAAGGGCGGCGTGCGTCTTCATGCGGGTCTGCGGGCTCGCAGGGGTCGCGATGATCGGGCTTGCCGGGCAGCCGGCGGCCGCGGCGACGATCGACTTCGACAGCCTGCCCGATCTCTCGGACGTCGCGGCCGCGAGCCTGCCGGGCGCGACGATCACGAGCGCCCTGGTCGCGAGCGAGACCGGCGCCGCGAACCTGACCGGCTTCGACACCAGCGGCTGGGCCACCTCCGGCAGCCAGGGGCTCCTGAACCTCTACGGCGGCGGCTCGATCACGATCGAGTTCACGGTCGCCGTGACCGAGTTTGCGATCGACGTCCTGCGCCTTCCCGACGGCCTCGGCGGCTTCGAGGCCGTGACGGCGTCGGTCTTCGACGGCGACACGCTGCTGGCGGAGCTCACGGGCGACTCGGCGCCTCTGGCGCTCGCGAGCGCGAGCGGCGCCACGAGCTTCGGCTACGCCGCCCCGAGCATCACGCGCGTCGAGCTCCTGGCCGGCGGCCCGACCACGTTCTTCGCGGACACGCTGACTTTCACTCCCGTGCCCGAGCCGGGAGCCGCGGCCCTCGTGTTCGCCGGCCTCGGCGCGCTCGCGGCGCTGCGGCGGGGCCGCTGACGTGCGCGCGCGAGCGCTGCGCGGCGTCGGCTCCGGCTCGCTCCTCGTCGGCCTCCTCGCCCTCGGCGGCGCGAGCTGCATCGGCGGGAAGCCCGTCGTCACCTCACCGGCGGACGGCTCCACCATCGGGGCCGCGGGCGACGTCACGGTCACGGTCCAGCTCGCCGACCCGGCGGCGACGACGACCTTCAAGCTCCTGTCGGGCGTCGACGAGCCGCCGCCGCAGATCGTCGACGTCTCCGCGCGCTTCACCATCGCGGGCGGCGTCGCGAGCGCGACCCTCGGCATGGACGACCTCGCCGCCGGTCGCAACACGCTGGTCGTGAGCGTGGACCGGGACGGCGACGGGAAGACCGACGTCACGACCTCGTCGAGCTTCACGTGGAGCCCGGTGATGCGCGCGGCCGCGTGCAAGCGCGTGATCACGCCCGTCGCGCCGAGCTCGCCCTGGAAGGACGGCAGCCTCGGCGGCGTGCCCTACCCGCCCGTGAACCACACCGACCCGATCTACATGGCCGGCTTCGGCACGCGCACGGCCAGCTCGGTGCACGACCATCTCTGGGCGCGCGGCGTGGTGATCGAGTCGCGCGGCCGGAAGATCGCGCTCGTGACGGTCGACCTGGTCGGCTACTTCAACAACGAGATCCAGACCATCCGCGGTCTCGTGAACGACCCGTCCTTCGACACCATCGTCGTCTCGAGCACCCATCAGCACGAGGGGCCCGACACCATGGGCCTCTGGGGCCCGTCGGACTTCGAGTCGGGGGTGAGCCTCCAGTACCTCGACTTCGTGAACGGGCAGGTGGCGGGCTGCATCGCCGACGCGCAGGCCGCGCTCGTCGACGCCGAGATGCGGATCGCGACGGGCGACACCGTCGGGACGTCGCTCCCGCCGGAGCCCGACCTCGTGGCCGACGGCGAGATCCTCCAGCACCTCTGCGTCGGCAACGGCGCGTTCTTCGACGCGAACGGCGTCTGCGTCGGCGGGACCGAGGTGCAGGGCGACGCGGGGCCGGTGCGCAACCCGAGCGTGCCGATGATCCAGCTCCGCGACCGCACGAGTCAGCAGGTGCTCGCGACGCTCGTGAACTACGCGAGCCACCCCGAGGCCCTGGGCTCCCAGAACCGGGAGATCACGGCCGACTTCCCGCACTTCATGCGCGAAGCCCTCGAGCAGCGCTACGGCGGCACGGCGATCTACGTGGCCGGCGACGTCGGCGTGCTCCAGGGCCCCCTCGACGTCTTCCTCGCCGACCCCCAGAACCCGGCGCAGCAGGTGCCGCGCCGCAGCTTCGCGTTCGCGGAGGTGATGGGCGAGATCCTGGCGGATCGCGCGGGCGACGCCCTCGACGCCGAGCCCGACTGGACGTCGTCGCCGGAGATCGAGGTCGCGAAGAGCGGGCCGATCCTGATCGAGGTCGAGAACCCCTACTTCAGCATCGCCGGCGCGATCGGCATCTTCGGCCGCCGTGGCTTCACGACGGATCCTGCGCGTCCGGACGACGAGTTCGTGACGACGGAGGTGCAGGCGGTCCGGATCGGCGACGCGCAGCTCGCGATCTCGCCGAACGAGCTCGACCCGCAGATCGGGAACGTCTACCGCGCCCAGATGACGAACGCGCGCCACCGCTTCCTGGTCGGGCTCGGGAACGACGAGATCGGCTACCAGATGCAGCAGGCGAAGTTCAATCCGTCGTGCTTCCTGTGCTTCACCTACAACCTCTTCGGCGGCGACCCGATCGCACAGGGCTGTCCCATCGCGACCAACGACTGCGGCACGGTCTTCCAGAACAACATCGGCCCGGGGGCGGATCCGCTGCTCCAGGCCACGATGTCGGGCCTGGTCTCGAGCCTGAACGACTGAGGTGGGTATGGGTTCCGCGTGGCCGGCGCTCGCGCGCCGCGCGCTCGCCCGGCTCGTGATCGCGGGATGGGCGCTCGCCGCGACGCTCGCGCCCGGCCTCGCCGGCGCGCACGTCGTGTTCGATCGACCGACCTTGCGCCGGCAGGCGGGCGAGGCGACGGTGGTCGCCATCGTCGCGTTCGAGTCGCCGCTCTCGGTCTGGTCTGCGCCGGACGGCTCGGACCACCAGGAGTACTTCTCCGTGCGGCTGCTCGAGACGCTGAAGGGCGCTGCGCCGCCCGCGCGCTTCGACTTCTTCCCCCACGCCGAGGGAGAGCCCGGCTTCGGGCAGGGCGATCGCGCCATCGTGTTCCTGGAGCCGACCGCGAGCCGCGCCGAGTTCGTGAGCCTCGCGGCGCGCTTCCCGTACTTCTCGACTCAGCAGCCCGGCCAGGAGTGGAAGCTCGCGCCGCAGGGACGATCCGAGGTGGTGGAGCTCGCCGCCGCCTACGCGGCGCTGCCGCGCCAACCAGACGCGGAAGCGCTGCGCACGCTGCGGGCGCTTTTGCTCCGGGGCCTGCGTGCGAACGATCCGCGGCTGCGCGACGACGCCCTGGCCGAGCTGGTGCGCGCGCGGACGACGCCCGGCCTGCTGGCGACGCCGGAGCGGGCGGCGCCCTTCGTGCGGCTCGTGGGACCGGGCCGGCTCGAAGCGCCGCAGCGGATCGCCCTGGCGCTGCTGCTCGAGGGCGCACCGGGCTTCGACGCCGACCGCGCGCTGCGTGCGCTCGCCAAGGAGCCGCTCTCACCCGCCGACCGCACCACGCTCTTGCGCGTGGCCGCCGGCCGACGCGACCCTGCGCTGCGCGCCTACGTCGAGGCCTGCGCGACCGACGCCGACCCGACGCTGCGGCGCGAGGCGCAGGCCGCCCTCGCGCGCGGCGACGCCGCGCCCCCCCTGGACCCCAAGGAGGCTTCGACCCCGTGACGCTCCGCCCGACGCTGCTCGCGCTGCTCCTTCTCGCGCCCACCCTGCCCGCCTGCAACGCGGTGCCGCGCATCGCGGCGCCCGCGGACCGAACCGTGGTCGATCGAAGCCAACCGGTCGCGGTCGACGTGGACTTCGGCGCCGCCCTCGACGCGGGCGGCAGCGTGCGCGCGCGCCTGCTGCGCGGCGTCGACGCGGGAGCGCCCGAGATCGTCGATCTGGCCGGCGCCCTCGCGCTGCGTGCCGACCGGAGCGGTGTCGACGGCGCGCTGCCCGCGGCGCTGCTCGGCGCAGGCCGACACGTGCTCGTGGTTTCGCTCGATCGCGACGGCGACGGCACGAGCGACGTCACGACCTCTGCGAGCTTCACGCCCCAGGACGTGTCCGCCGCCGACCGCTGCGATCCGATCGATCCCGGCCACTGCCTGCTGCCGTTCCCGAACGACTTCTACACCACGCTCGACGCGAGCCTCGACACGGGCCGGCGCGTTGCGCTCGCGCGCGCGTCGATGCCGGCGAGCTACGGCGGCGTGCACGTCGACCCGACGGAGTGGAACCGCAACGACGGCTTCAGCCCCGGCTCGAAGATCCTCGCCCTGGTTCCGGGCATCGACCTCGCCCGCACCGGCGCGGCGCCGATCAACGACCTCGCACGCTCCCTCGACGCCGACGCGCCGATCTTCCTGCTGGACGCGGCGACCGGCGAGCGCCAGCTCGCCTTCGTCGAGCTCGACGCCAACACTGCCGACCCGGCGAAGCGGGCGCTGATCGTGCGGCCCGCGAAGAACCTGCTCGAGGGCCACCGCTACATCGTGGCGCTCCGCAACCTGCGCGACGCGCGCGGGGCGCGGATCGAGCCCGGCGCGGTCTTCGCCGCCTACCGCGACGGCGTGCCGACGGACGTGCCCGCCCTCGAGGCGCGGCGGCCGCAGCTCGAGTCGGTGCTCGCGACGCTCGCGGCGGCCGGCGTCGCGCGCCGCGATCTCTACCTCGCCTGGGACTTCACGGTCGCGAGCGGGCGCAACCTCGCGGAGCGCATGCTCCACATCCGTGACGACGCCTTCGCGTCCCTCGCGGGCGGGGTGCCCGCATTCGCCGTGACGAGCGTCGAGAACCTCACGCCTGCCGCCGACGCGCGCATCGCCCGCCGCATTCGCGGCACCTTCGACGTGCCGCTCTATCTCACGGGGACCGGCGCACCCGGCTCGCGCTTCCGCGGCGCCGACGGCCTGCCGCAGACGGCGCCGAACGCGCTGCCCGTACGAGGCGGGACGCTCCAAGCGAGCTTCGTCTGCAACGTGCCGCGCGCGGTCTCGGCGGACGGCAACGACCCCGTGACACCGGGGCGCGCCGGCGTCTACGGCCACGGCCTGCTCGGCGACGCCGACGAGGTGAACGCCGGCAACGTGAAGGACTTCTCGAACGAGCATCGGTTCGTGTTCTGCGCCACGCCCTGGATCGGGATGGCCGAGGAGGACACGGGCAACGCGGTCACGATCCTGAACGACTTCTCGAGCTTCGCGACGCTCGCGGACCGCGTGCAGCAGGGCATCCTCGACTTCCTGTTCCTGGCCCGGCTGCAGAAGGACCCGCGCGGCTTCGCGAGCGACCCCGCGTTCCGCATGGGCGCCTCCGGGACGCCGGTGATCGAGCCGGGTGCCGTCTACTACGACGGCAACAGCCAGGGCGGGATCATCGGCGGCGCGGCGACCGCCGTCTCCACGGAGTGGACGCGGGCGGTGCTGGGCGTCCCGGGCATGAACTACTCGACCCTGCTCCGGCGCAGCGTGGACTTCGACATCTTCCAGACCATTCTCAAGTTCAACTACCCCGACGCGCTCGATCAGACGGTCCTGCTCTCGGTGGTCCAGATGCTCTGGGACCGCGCCGAGGCGAACGGCTACGCGCAGCACATGACGAGCGATCCGTACCCCGGCACGCCCGCCCACGAGGTGCTGCTGCACGTCGCCTTCGGCGACCACCAGGTCGCGGACGTGACGGCCGAGATCGAGGCGCGAACGATCGGCGCGAGGCTCTACCAGCCCGCCCTCGCGCCGGGCCGACACTCGAGCGGCGCGAACGCGTACTTCGCGCTGCCGGCGATCCCGTCGTTCCCGTGGAGTGGCTCGGCGATGGTCTACTGGGACAGCGGCGCGACGCCGGCGGCGCCGCTCACCAACACGCCGCCGCGACTGGGCAACGATCCCCACGAGCGCCCGCGGCGGCAGCCGAGCGCGCGGCTCCAGAAGTCGGAGTTCCTGAAGCCCGGCGGCGCGGTCGTCGACGTCTGCGGCGGAGCGCCCTGCCCGGCGCCGTAGCGCGCCGTGGGGCGCCGCCGCGAAACGGCGGCGGCGCCCCACGGCGGCCGTCGGCTAGAGCCCGGCGCCCTTCAGCCGGTTGGCGTGGCTCCGGAACACGGTCTTCGGATTCGACTCGAAGATCGAGACGAGCCCGAGCACCTGGTTCACCTCGTCCAGGTGGTTCATGAAGTAGTTGTCGCGGATCACGTCGCCGAGGTGCGAGCTGCACTTGCCCACCAGGCCGTCGTTGGCCTCGGGGTAGACCAGCGACGCGACGGCGAGGGCCGGATCGCCGATGTCGAGGGCGTTCGTCAGCAGCCCCGTCCCGCTCCACGAGTAGTACCGGATGCCGTTCACGACCGCGGCGCCCTCGCCGCATGCCGTCGCGGGAACGCCCGCCGGGTACTGCGCGTTGAAGGTCGCGAGCCCTGCCGTCGTCAGGTTGTCGAGACCGGCGATCGCGTCCTGCGGGTTCGACGTTCCCGAGAGCAGCCCGAGGAGCGTGCCCAGGGAGTTCGCGAGCAGGTTGAGGGCGCTCTCGGTGAAGGTCCCTCCACTGATGTTCGCGCGCAGGAAGTCGGCGAGGGCGGCGCCCTTGTGCGGGCTCCCGACGCTCGTGACCGACGCCACGAGCGCGGGCCGCACGGCGGCGACGTAGCGGACGTCGAGGCCGCCGTGGCTGTGACCGATCAGGTTCACCTTCGCCTTGCCGGTGATCGCCACGATGTCCTCGACCTGGTCGAGGAGCTGCTCGCCGCGCACGGCCGTCGAGTTGAACTGGCTCACCTCGGTCACGAAGACGTTGGCGCCGCCGTCCTCGAGGGCGTTCTCGACGCCGTACCAGTAGTCGACGAGCCCGAACAGCGAATCGAAGCCCGCCATGCCGTGGGCGAGCACGATCGGGTACCTGGTCTTGGTGTAGCTGCAGTTGAAGAGGCAAAAGGCCTGGGCCGCGGGCGCAACGGCGAGACCTGCTCCGACGACGGCCGCGACTGCGGCGGCCCGGAGCGAGCGGACGAGAGAGCGATGCATGGCACCTCCGGATTCAGATGCGACGGAGCGCGCCCCGAGCCGTCTCGGAGCGCGCTCGCGCCGGCGCTTTCCCCGTGCGGATTTGAACACATCGCTGGACCGGATCGTCCAGATTTCTTCCGCCGGTCGCAGGGCGAGGGGGCGTCGGTAAGATCCGCGCGAACTCGAGCCGGGGGGTCTCATGGCGGCACGGAAGACGGGCGGCGGAACGACGAAGCGGGCGGGCAAGCGGGGTGCGACGGCGCGGCCTGCGCCGCGGGGGAAGACGACCGCGAAGAGGGCCCGCAAGGCAACCGCGAAGGCGGCGCGGAAGCCCGCCCGGAAGTCGGCGGCGAGCGGGGCGACACCGTCCCCGGTGCGTCCCTTCCGCCTGACCCGCGACGTCCTTCCGCGTCGCTACGCGCTCCACGTCGAGGTCGACCCGACGAGCGGCCCCGAGTACCGGGGCGAGGTCACGATCGAGCTCGAGCTCGCGAAGCCCGCGCGGACGATCGCGCTCCACGCCGCCGACCTCTCGCTCGCGAACGTCGAGGTCGAGGCCGCGGGCGTCCGTCAGCCCGGGCGCGTGACGCTCGATCCCAGCCGCGAGCTCGCGCGCCTCGCCTTCGCGAAGCCCGTGGCGGCGGGGCCGGCGCGGCTCCGCATCGGGTTCGCCGGCCGCCTGCGCCACGACCTGCGCGGCCTCTACGCCGCCGCGTCGGGCGAGCGCCGCTACGCCTTCTCGCAGCTCGAGGCCGCGGACGCGCGGCGCTTCTTCCCCTGCTTCGACGAGCCCGCGTTCAAGGCGCGGCTGCAGCTCGAGGTGACGACCGCCGTGGCGAACGCGGTGGTCTCGAACGGGCCCGTCGAGGCGAGCGAGGCCGCGGGGCCGGGCAGGAAGCGCATGCGCTTCGCCGAGACGCCGCCGCTCTCGACCTACCTCTACGCGCTCTGCGTCGGCGAGCTCGAGGCCTCGCGGCCCGAGCGCTGCGGGCCGACGGAGATCCGCATCTGGCACGTGCCGGGGAAGGGCCAGCTCACGGCGTTCGCCCTCGAGACCGCGCGCGAGACGCTCACGCGCCTCGAGCGCTACTTCGACCTGCCGTACCCCTACGCGAAGCTCGACCTGGTGGCGGCGCCCGACTTCGAGGCCGGCGCCATGGAGAACGCGGGCTGCGTCCTGTTCCGCGAGACGCTGCTGCTGGTCGACCCGGACACGGTGACGCTCGCGGAGAAGAAGCGCGTGGCGGAGGTGGTCTGCCACGAGCTCGCGCACATGTGGTACGGCGATCTCGTCACCATGGCCTGGTGGGACGATCTCTGGCTGAACGAGGCCTTCGCCACCTGGATGGCGTTCCAGATCGTCGACGACTGGATGCCGGGCTGGAAGATGTGGCTCGACTTCGAGCACCACCGCGCGGCCGCCCTCGGCCTCGACGCCCTCGGCAACACCCACCCGATCTACACCACCGTGCGGACCCCCGCCGACGCGACCCAGAACTTCGATCTGATCACCTACGAGAAGGGCGCCTCGGTCGTGCGCATGGTCGAGCGCTACCTCGGCCCCGAGAAGTTCCGCGCCGGCGTGCGGCTCTACATGCGCCGCCACCGCGAGGGCAACACCGTCGCAGCGGATCTCTGGCGCGCCCTCGGCGAGGCCTCGGGCGAGAAGATCGAGCCGGTCGTGCGCGCCTGGATCGAGCAGCCGGGCTTCCCGCAGCTCGAGGTCCGGGTGGAGCAGCGCGCGGGCCAGGCGGAGCTCGCCCTGCGCCAGCAGCGCTTCCGCGCGAAGCCGGGAGCCGCGGCCGCCGGCGCGCGTTGGCCGATTCCCTTCGTGGCGCGGATCGGCGAGGGCGGCGGCGCCACGCGCCTCGAGCGCCGGCTCGTGGCGAAGGCGTCGGAGCGCATCCCGCTCGGCGCCGGGACGCCCCGCTTCGTCTACGGCAACGCGGACGAGGGCGGCTTCTTCCGTCCGCTCCACGATGCCGAAGGCCTGCGCGCGCTCGTCGCCTCGCTCGGCTCGCTCACGGCCGTGGAGCGCATGGGGCTCGTCGGACACCAATGGGCGTTCGTGCGCAACGGACACGCATCGGTGGAGAGCCTGCTCGAGCTCGCCGCCGCCCTCGGCAACGAGCGCGAGCCCGACGTGCTGCTGGCCCTGCGCGCGCCCCTCGCCTTCCTCGACGATCAGGTCGCGCCCGCGGCGGGCGGCGACGTCGTCGCGCGCCTGCGCGCCTTCCTGGCGCAGACCTTCGGCCCCGCCTTCGAGGCCCTGGGCTTCGACCCCGCCGCCGGCGAGCCCGACGAGCAGCGGCTGCGCCGCGCCGCGCTGCTCGGGCTGCTCGGTCCGGTCGCGGAGTGGGATCCCCTGGTGCGCGAGGCCGAGAAACGCTTCGAGGCGTACCTCGGAGACCGGCGCAGCCTCGAGCCGAACCTCGCGGAGGCGGTCGTCGCGCTCGCCGCGCAGCACGGCGGCGCCGACCGCTTCGACGCCTTCCGCGCGGCCGAGCGCGACGCGGCGACGCCCCAGGAGCGCCGCCGTTTCCTGCTCGCCCTCGCCGACTTCCGTGAGCCCGCCCTGGTGACGCGCACCCTCGAGCTCTCGCTCGGCGACGCCGTGCCGACCCAGGACGTGGCGATGCTGCTCGCGCGGGCGCTCGCGAACCGCGCTGCACGGGAGAGCGCCTGGCGCTTCGTGAAGAAGCGCTGGAGCGTGCTGCGCCGCCGCATGCCGCCGATGCTCGTGACGCGGCTCGTGGAGGCGACGCCCGCGCTCCAGTCACCAGCCTGGAAGCAGGACGTGGCCGCGTTCTTCCGCGCCGCGCGGGTCCCGACGGCCGAGCGAGCGCTCAAGCAGGCGCTCGAGCGCTTCGACCTGAACGCCGCGCTCCGGCGCCGCGCGGCGCCGGGTCTCCGGCGCTGGCTCGAGGCGCGACGGCCCTAGGCGTCGCGGCGCAGCCGGTTCACCTCGCCGTGCGCCGCGCGCACGGGCTCGGGCAGGCGGTGCTGCGGGGCGAGCGCGAGCGCGATCTTGCGCGCGCTCTCGAGCGAGACCCGATGGCCGACGGAGACGTAGACGGGCTTCACGCCCTCGCGCGTGCGCAGCACGCAGCCGACCGTCTCGCCGGCGTCCCGGAGCCGGGTCGTGGCGCCCCGGCGCGTGCCCGGCTCGCGATGCGTCCCCACGAGACGCGACTTCGCGCAGCCGATCGAAGGCAGGTCGAGCAACACGCCGAGGTGACACGCGAGGCCGAAGCGGCGCGGATGGGCGAGGCCCTGGCCGTCGCAGATCACGAGGTCCGGCGGCGCCGAGAGCTTCGCGAAGGCGTCGAGCAGCGGCGGGAGCTCACGGAACGAGAGGTAGCCCGGCACGTACGGAAAGCGCACGGTGCGCGCGACGCCGGCGCGCTCGAGCACCGCGCCGCTCGCCGCGTCGAGCACGACCACCGCGGCGTACAGGATCGGGCTTCCGCGGTCGTAGGAGACGTCGGCGCCGGCGATGCGGCGCAACGGGCCGAAGGCGTCCCGGGCGACGACGCGCGCCGCGAGGCGCTCCTGCAGGGCGCGGGCCTGGGCGAAGGAGACGTCGAGGCGGTGGGTCGTGCTCACGACGCGGCGAGCCGCGCCTCCGCCGCCGCCACGAGGCCCGCCATCCCGAGCTCCTCGCCGAGGGCCCGGGCCTCGCCCAGGCGCTTCGCGCCGTCGCGCTTCGCGCCCCGGCGCTGGAGCAGGCCGCCCCAGCCGAGCAGGATGCGCGCCTGCACCGGCCGAGCGCCGACGGCGGCGGCGTCGGCGAAGGCCTCGTCGTAGCGCGCGAGCGCGTCGTCGCTGCGGCCGTCGACCTCGAGCAGACGCGCAAGGGTGTAGCGGACCGGCCCGCCGTAGCAGATCGGGACCGGCAGAACGGCGTGGTGGTGCTCGATCGCCGTGAGCGGCGGGAGCAGCAGTCGCGCCCGCTCGGCGTCGCGGAGGTCGGCGCAGAGCTGCGCGATCTCGATCATCGAGCGCGTCCAGCGGATGTTCCGCGGCACGTCCGCGAAGCCGTCGGCCGCGAGGGCGTCGAAGGCCGCACGGGCCTCCGCCTCGCGCCCGAGGGCGAGCCGCGTGCGTGCGAGCCAGGCGCGGAAGTAGTGCATCGGGCCCACGTCGCGGCCCACGATCGGCTGGATCCAGCGCTCCGTCATCGCGGGCTCGCTCTCGAAGGCGCACTCGGCGGCGTGCATCCGATGACAGCCGGCGGCGTAGGGATGCTCGACGCGCCGGCCGAGCTCGAGCGCCTGCGCGGCGGCCTCCCGCGCCTCGGCGAAGCGGCCCTCGAGCAGCGCGAGGCCGGTCTCGTAGACGCGCAGATGCCACGCCATGCCGGGGTGCGGATCGCTCCCGGCGACGCTCCGGGCCCGGGCGCTCCATTCCCGGGCCCCGGCCGCATCGCCCATGGTGATGCGGTCGCAGGCGACGTCGACGGCGGCGATCAGGGCCGGCTCGCGCGCGGCGCCGCGCGCGGCGTGCTCGACCAGCTCGCCGGTGATCGCGCTGCGCTCGTCGAGGGCGTCGGGCCCTGCGAGGGCAAAGTGGAGCGTGTAGAGCGCCTCCTGCAGCGCGTCGAAGTCGCGCTCCTTGCGCGCGAGGGCGATGGCGCCGCGCACGATTCGCGCGCCCTCGGCCGGCGAGGTGCGGATGTCGAGGTAGGCGAGGCGCGTCTCGAGGCGCACGCGCTCGCGCACCGCCGATGCCGGGAGCCCGTCGAGCGCCTCTTCGACCGCGGCGCGCGCTTCGTCGTCGCGCGCCGCCCACTCCGACATGTCGCAGCGCCCGATCGCGGCGCGTGCCAGGAGCTCCGGCCGGCCCAGGGTGCGCGCCCGCGCGATCGCCTCGGCGAAGACCTCGCGCCGCCGCGTGCGGTCGCCCGAGAGCCGCAGCGCCTCGCCGAGCGCGAGCAGCGCCTCCAGCCGCCGCACGGGATCGACGGTCTCCGCCTGCTCGAGCGCCGCCACCGCCTGCTCGTGATGGTCGGCGGCCTGCTCGAAGGCCAGCACCGCCGCCGCCCGCTCCGCGGCCCGAACCGCCACGGCGTGGGCGCGCTCGGGATCGCCGACCGCGAGCCCGCGATGATGGTGGTGCGCAAGCTCGGCGATCACCGCATCGGGATCCGCCGCGTGGCGCCGCTCGAGGAGCTCCGCTGCGCGATGGTGGAGGCGCGCGCGCTCGCCCGGCGTGAGGCCCTGGTACGCAGCCTCCTGGAACAGCGCGTGACGGAAGCGCCAGACGGCGGGACCGCCCGGCGCGGCCTCGACGACGCCGCTCTGCGTCGCCTCGTCGAGCCGGTCGAGCGCGTCGGCGCGCGAGACGCCGGCGAGCTCGGCCAGGCGCGCGACGCCGAACTGGCGGCCGAGCACCGCCGCCGCCCCGACGATCCGTGCCGCCTCGGGCCCGAGCGCGTCGAGCGCGCGCCGGATCAGGTCGAGGGCGACGTCCGGGATCAGGATCCCGCGGCGCGCCGCGCGCTCGGGGTGGCGCAGGTCGCCGCGCCGCTCGAGCTGCCGGATCGTCTCGCGCACGAAGAGGGGCACGCCCTCGGTGCGCGCGTAGAGCTCGGAGGTCAGGTCGGCCGGCGCCGGCCTGCCGAGCGTGCGCTCGAGCAGGAGCCCCACGTCCGCGCGCGTGAAGCCCTCGAGCGGGAGATGGAGGCAGCGCGCATGGGGCCGCAGCAGCGCCAGGGTGCGGTCCACGGGATGGCCGCGGGTTCGCACGGCGTCACGCACCGTCGTGAGCATGAGCAGGCGCGAGCTGCCGAGCTCGAAGAGCAGGTGCTCGAGCAGGCGCAGCGACGGAGCGCCGGCCCACTGCAGGTCTTCGACCAGGAGCACGAGCGGGCGCCGGCGGCTCGCGGCGCCGAGCGCCCGGGCGGCCGCGTCGAAGAGCATGAAGCGGCTCTGCTCCGGAGCGATCGCAGCCGGCTCGCGGCCCGCGGCGCGCGGCTCGGCGCCGTGCTCGAGCTCGGGCAGGAGGCCCGCGGCCTCCTGCGAGCGGGTGGCGAGGTCCGCGACGCAGTCGCGCAGCCCGGGCTCCGCGAGGAGACGGCGCAGGAGCTGGAGGAAGGGCCAGTAGGCCGGCACGCCCTCGCCTTCGCGGCAGTGCGCGACGGCGACGAAGGCCCCGTCGCGCTCGGCCTCGCGCGCGAAGGTCTCCACCACGCGGGTCTTGCCGATGCCAGGCGGGCCCGTGACGAGCGCGAGGGCGCCGCTGCCGGTCCGGGCGCGCGCGAAGACGTCGCGGAGCTGCGCCAGCACGTCGGCGCGGCCGATGAAGAGCTCGTCGTCTGCGGGCTCGGCCGGCGGCGGCACCAGTGCGAGCGCCGGCGCCTCCGCGCGCACGCGCCCCGCGCGCGCGTCGCCTTCGGCCGCCTCGCCGCGGCGCGCGATCGTCTGCGCCTCGCCCGCGAAGCGGTAGCCGCGGCGCGGCAGGCTCCGGATCAGGTCGCCCTGGTGGGTGTCGCCGATCGCGCGGCGCGCGTGGGAGACGGCGCGCGTGAGCGAGCTCGGCGTCACCACCACGCCGGGCCAGAGCGCGTCGAAGAGCTCGTCCGCCGAGACCACGCGCTCGCGCTCGCGCAGCAGCAGCGCGAGCAACGCGAAGGGCTTCGGCTGGATCGCCACGCTCTCGCCGTCGCGGCGCAGCTCGCCGGCTTCCTCGTCGAGCTCGAAGCGACCGAAGCGGAATACCACGTTGCCTCCACCGGAGGAGGCGAGCGTACGAAAGAGGACCGCGGACGCCAACTCGTCAGCGCCTCGGCTGGGCGACGTAGTAGCGGTTCATCGCGTCGTGGGGGAGCGCGTGCACGTCGACGGCGCCGAAGCCGGCTTCGGCGAGCATGCGGCGCGCGACCTCCTCTCCCCACATCGCGCCGATCCCCTCGCCGTCGGCCGCGAGCGAGACGGTCACGCAGTGCAGACAGGAGAGCGTGTAGAGAAGCGGCGCCAGCGGGAGCTTCGCGTCCTCGGCGAGGTGGCTCGTGCCCGGGAGGGCCTGCATCACGAAGACGCCGTCGGGCCGCAGCGCCCGGGCGATCGCCGCGAGCACCACGGCGGGACGCGGCAGGGCGGGGATCGCATCGAAGGCGAGGATCAGGTCGAAGGCTTCGGTGTGCGTCACCTCGGCCGCGTCGCGCAGCTCGAAGCGCAGGTTCGAGAGGCGTCGGGCCGCGGCGTCCTGGCGCGCCCGGGCGATCGCGTCGGACGAGAGGTCGAAGCCCGTGAAACGGCTCTTCGGAAAGCTGCGCGCGAGCAGGTTCAGCGCGCGGCCGCCGCCGCAGCCCACGTCGAGCACGTCGATCCCGCTCTCCAGGGCGCCGCGCAGGCCCGGCACCAGGGGGAGCACGTGGTCGAGCAGGTCCGCGGACGCGGTCTGCTCGCTCGCCTCGGCCAGCACCGCATGGAAGCGCTCGAACGACGCGTAGGGCACGCCACCGCCGCGCTCGAAGCAGCGGACCATCTCGTCCTCGACGGCGCCGAGCAGCGGGATCCACTGCGCCGTGGCGGCGAGGTTCCTGCACTTCGCGTCGCGGGTGAGCGCTGCGGCGTTCTCCGGCGGCAGCCGGAAGCGCGCGCCCGCGACCTCGTACTCGACGATGCCGCCCGTCACCAGCGCCCCCAGCCACTCGCGCACGTAGCGCTCCGAGAGCCCGGCGCGGGCGGCGATCGCCGCGCTCGTCGAGGGCACGAGACCGGCCATCACGTCGAAGAGCCCCGTGCGATGGCCGATCGAGAGCATGAGCGAGAGCGCGCCGCCGTTCAGCACGTCGACCATCCGCTGCGTGAACGCCGCCGCCTTGCGCTCGTCGAGAGCTGCCTTCTCCATCGATGCTTCCCCTGGTCCGACACGGTCCCCGCGCTTCTCAGCGCGTGGCCGTGGTGAAGGCCAGCAGCCGGCCCGCCTCGAGCGTGCGCTCCGTGCGCACCTCGCCGAAACCGCTCTCGTCGAGCAGGCGCTCGAGCCGCGGCGCCGCGAACTCGGCCCCCCGGCTCACGGACTCGCCCGCCGGCCGATAGCCGAGGAGCAGCCGGCCGCCCGGGCGCAACCTGCGGCGGAGCTCCCGCAGGTCGCGAGCCGGGTCGCTCCACAGCGGCACCACGTGGATCCCGAAGGCCTTGTCGAAGCAGGCCTCCGGCAAGGCCGAGAGGTCGCCCGTGGAAGCCTGCAGCAGGCGGAGGCGGCCGCTCCCCTCGAGCTGGCGCGCACGCATCCGCGCGTGGCGGAGCATCAGCGCCGACGAATCGATCGCGGCGACGAAGCCGCGGGGCACGCACGCAGCGACACGCAGGAGCGTCCGACCGCTCCCGCAGCCGAACTCGAGCACGGCGTCGTCCGGCTCGAGCCCGAGCCGCCAGAGCACCGCGTCCGCGACCCGTTCCGGGTCGAAGGACTGCGCCGCCGCGACCGCCTCACGCAGCCGCCGCTCCCGATCCTCGAAGGCCCACGATCTCGATTCGCACTGCATGGCCGCCTCCAGCCCGTGAGGGATCCCTAGCCCGCCTGCGGCGTGTGATCGCCGATCGCCGGCGACGCCTCATCCTTCGCGCGGCCGAGCCGCGGGAGGAAGCGCGGCGTGCGCGCGCGCCAGCGCAGGTACGGCCCGCCGAGGGTGGCGGCGAGGTCGCGCTCCTCGAGCGGGATCGCCGCCAGGATGTACGCCGTCATGCCGGCCGCGAAGAACACGCGCCCGACCGTCAGGTCCGGCGTGAACCAGAACGCGGCGATCCAGCCCACGTAGATCGGGTGACGCACGAAGCGGTAGAGGAGCGGAATCGCGAAGCGCTTCTCCGCGTAGGCGCGCCGCCGGAAGTAGAGCGCCACCTGGCGCAGACCGAACAGGTCGAAGTGATCGATCTGGAAGGTCGAGAGCAGCACCACGCCGTAGCCGGCGAGGTACAGGCCCGTCATCACGCCGCGCGCCGTCGCGCCCTCGAAGCGGTGCACCGCCTCGGGGATCGGCTGCCACGCCCAGTAGAGCGCGATCAGCACCAGGCTCGAGGCCAGCACGTAGGTGCTGCGCTCGATCGGCTTCGGAACGACGCGCGTCCACCAGGCCTTGAAGCCGGGCCGCGCCATGACGCTGTGCTGGAGGCCGAAGAGCGCGATCAGCGCGCCGTCCACCAGGAGCGCCAGGGCGAGGGAGCCGGTCTCGCCGGAGTCGATCGACTTCGGGACGCCGAAGTTCCCGAGGAAGCCGATCAGGTAGAGGAAGGTGCCGAAGAAGATCGCGTAGCTCGCGGCGCCGTAGATGAGCGCCAGGATCCGTGCCATGGGGTTTGCCTCCTTGCCTTCGTTCTCGAAGGACGGGCCCAGGCTACGAATCGAGCGCCGGCGCGGCTTTACCGCGCCCCTACCGTTTCCTGACCGGTGCCGGACGGGGATGACCCGATCCGTCACGTCGCGGGGTTAGAGTCGTCCCATGCGCCACGGCGAGCCCCTTCCCGGGAATCCGCGCGGCCGCGGGGCGGCCGCCAACCCGACCGGCCGCTTCGAACGCCTCGCCTACGAGCCGGACGGCGACTTCCGGGACGCCGAGGCCGGGGGCGAGGCGCCGCCTCCCCTCGCGACCGAGCTCTACCGCGACCCCACCCGCCGCGTGCTCGCCACGAACGACAGCCCCGACGTCGGCTTCGACACCAGCCTGAACCCCTACCGCGGCTGCGAGCACGGCTGCAGCTACTGCTACGCGCGGCCGACCCACGAGTACCTGGGCCTCTCCGCCGGCCTCGACTTCGAGACCCGGATCTTCGTGAAGCAGGACGCGCCGGAGCTCTTGCGACGCGAGCTCGAGAAGCCGGGCTTCACGCCGCGCGTGATCGCGCTCTCCGGCGTGACCGATGCCTACCAGCCCGTCGAGCGGCGCCTCGGGCTCACACGGCGCTGCCTCGAGGTCCTGACCGCGTTCCGCAATCCGGTCGCGATCGTGACGAAGAGCGCGCTCGTGGCGCGCGACCGTGACCTGCTGGCCGAGCTCGCCCGCCACGGCGCCGTGTCGGTCGCGATCTCGCTCACGAGCCTCGACCCGGAGCTCCAGCGCCGGATGGAGCCCCGCGCCTCGCGCCCGGATCGCCGTCTCGCAGCGATGCGCAGCCTCGCCGACGCAGGCATACCGGTCACGGTGATGACCGCCCCGATCGTCCCTGGCCTGAACGACTCCGAGATCCCGAAGCTGCTGCGCGCCGCCGCCTCCCACGGCGCGACGAGCGCGAGCTTCGTGATGCTGCGGCTGCCCCATGGCGTGAAGGATCTCTTCGCCGACTGGCTCGCGCGCCACTACCCCGAGCGTCGCGACAAGGTGCTGCACCGGGTCGCCGAGATGCGCGGCGGGAAGCTGAACGACCCGCGCTTCGGCTCGCGCATGCGCGGCGAAGGGATCTACGCGGAGCAGCTCGGGGCGCTGTTCCGGCTCGAGTGCCGGCGCAACGGCCTCGCACGCGGCGTTCCGGCGCTCTCGACGGCCGCGTTCCGGGTGCCCGGCCGCGCGCGGCAGATCGGGCTCTTCGAGCCGCGCGCGTAGCGGGAGCGAAGGGCGAGGGCGGCGGCTCGCTAGAAGCGCGCCGCGCGCACCATCTCGTAGTCCTCGACCGTGGTGGGACGCGGGGGGCCGGCGCTGCGCAGCGCCTCGAGACGGGTCGGCGGGCCCGCGAGCCCATCGGCCAGGATGCCTGGCGTGCGAGCCGCCCCGGTCGTGACGGCGGCCCGCAGGCCGGCCACGGCCCCGCCGACGACGAGGAGCGCGCAGACCACGGCGGCCGCGAGGGCTCGTGGCGAAGCACGGCGCGCGCGGGCTCCGAGAGCCTGGAGCGAGCGGGCGAGATCGACGGAGCGCTGCCGAGGCGGCGTGGCGACGAGGTCCCAGTCCATGCCCCTCGCATCGACCGGGGGCCGGCCTCGCCCGTGTGACCGGCGACACGCCGGCGCGGGCTAGAGCCCCGCGAAGGCCGTCGCGACCAGGGCGGCCTGCTGCTCGCGATGCACGCGCATCGACCCCACCGCGGTGCTCGCGCTCTCCGAGCGCCCGGCGTAGGCGAGCTTCTGGTGCGGGCGCAGGGCGTCCTGCAGGCGCTCGCGCACGAAGGTCCAGGCGCCCATGTTCGCCGGCTCCTCCTGGGCCCAGACGATCCGCTCCGCCTGCGCGTAGCGCGCGACGGTCGCGGCGATCAGGTCGTCGGGCCACGGGTAGAGCTGCTCGACGCGGATCAGCGCCACGTCCCGGCCGCCGCCTGCGCTCGCGCGCTTCTCCGCGGCCTCGAGCAGGTCGTAGTAGACCTTCCCCGCGCTGAAGACCACGCGGCGCACCTTCTCGGCGAAGGGCGAGGCCGTCGCATCGTCGATCACGCGCAGGAAGTGACCGCTCGCGAGCTCGCCCGGCAGCGACACCGCCTGGTGCGCGCGAAGCAGGCTCTTCGGCGTGAAGATCACGAGGGGCGCGCGGTAGTTGCGGCGCATCTGGCGGCGCAGCACGTGGAAGTACTGCGCGGGCGTGGTGCAGTTCACGATCTGGAGGTTGTTCTCCGCGCAGAGCTGCAGGTAGCGCTCGATGCGCGCGCTCGAGTGCTCGGGCCCCTGCCCTTCATAGCCGTGGGGCAGCAGCATCACGAGACCGCTCATGCGGCCCCACTTCTGGTGGGCGCTCGCGATGAACTGGTCGATCACGACCTGGGCGCCGTTCGCGAAGTCGCCGAACTGGGCCTCCCACAAGGTCAGCGTCTGCGGATCGGCGACGCTGTAGCCGTACTCGAAGCCCAGCACGGCGGCCTCGGAGAGCAGGCTGTCGTAGACCTCGAAACGCGCCTGCGTCGCCGAGAGATGGTCGAGGGGGACGTACTCCTCGCCGGTCTTCTGGTCGACCAGCGCCGCGTGGCGGTGGCTGAAGGTGCCGCGCGAGCTGTCCTGGCCCGAGAGCCGCACGGGCGTGCCCTCGACCACGAGCGACGCGAACGCCAGCGCCTCGCCCAGGGCCCAGTCGATCGGCCCGTTCTCGGCCACGACCTTGCGCCGCCGCTCGAGCATCGTGGCGAGCTTCGGGTGGACGGTGAAGCCCGCGGGCAGCGAGCCGAGGCCTTCCGCGATCTGGGTCAGGCGCTCCACCGGCACGCCGGTCTCGACGTCGCCGGGCGGCAGCGTTCGCGAGTACCCGGTCCACGGGCCGTGGGGCTCGAGCGGCTCGTCCGCCGCCGGCGGCTTCGTCTTGATGCCCTCGAGCGCCTTCGCGAGCTGGGCGTTCAGGTCGGCCTCGATGCGCGCCACGTCCTCCGCGTTCAGCAGGCCGGTCTGGAGCAGATGCTCGGTGTAGAGCCGCCGCACGCCCGGGAGCTTGCGGATCTTCTCGTAGAGCAGCGGCTGCGTGAAGCTCGGCTCGTCGCCCTCGTTGTGGCCGTGGCGCCGGTAGCAGACGAGGTCGATCACCACGTCGTCGCCGAAGCGCTGGCGGTAGGCCATGGCGACCTTCGCGCAGTGCACGACGGCCTCCGGGTCGTCGCCGTTCACGTGGAAGACCGGCACCTGGATCATCTTCGCGACGTCGGTGCAGTAGAGCGTCGAGCGCGCCTCGGCCGGCGTGGTGGTGAAGCCGATCTGGTTGTTCACCACGATGTGGATCGTGCCGCCCGTCGAGTAGCCGGCGAGATGACAGAGATTCAGCGTCTCGGCGACGATGCCCTGGCCCGCGAACGCGGCGTCGCCGTGCATCAGGACCGGCGCGATGGTCCGGCCCTGCGGGTCGCCCGCGCGCATCTGCTTCGCGCGCGCGCGCCCCTCGACCACGGGATCGACGACCTCGAGGTGCGACGGGTTCGACGTCAGCGAGAGATGCACCGTGGCGCCGCTCGTGGTCGTCACGTCCGACGAGAAGCCCTTGTGGTACTTCACGTCCCCCGAGCCGAAGGGGCTCTCGAGCACCTTGATGTCCTCGAACTCGCCGAACAGCGCCTCGAGCGAGCGGCCGATCGTGTTCGAGAGCACGTTCAGGCGGCCGCGATGCGCCATGCCGAGCACGAGCTCGCGAATGCCGTGGCCGGGCGCGTCCTCGACGAAGCAGTCGAGGAGCGGGATCAGGCTCTCCGCGCCCTCGAGCGAGAAACGCTTCTGGCCCACGAACTTGGTGTGGAGGAAGCGTTCGAAGAGCTCCGCCGCCGAGAGCTTCTGCAGGATGCGGAGCCGCTCCTTCGCGGTGAGCGGCGTGGCGTTGCCGGTCTCCTCGAGCCGGCGCTGCAGCCAGCCCTTCCGGCCCGGATCCTGGATGTGGGTGAACTCGACGCCGACGTTGCGGCAGTAGGTTGCGCGCAGGCGGTCGAGGATCTGGCGCAGCGGCTGGACCGGCCCGCCGGGCAGGTCGCCTGCGATGAAGGGGCGCTCGAGATCGTCGTGGCCGAAGCCGTAGTGCGCGGGGTCGAGCTCGGGGAAGTAGGAGGGGGATGCGCCGAGGGGGTCGGTCGTGGCGACGCGGTGGCCGCGGGCGCGAAAGGAGTGGATCAGGCGCAGGACGCGCGCGAGCTTCTCGGCGTCCTCCCGCGCCAGGCTGGCCAGGGGCGCCGGCGGCGGCGCAGCCTCGGGCGCCTCCGCCGCTTGCGGCGCGGGCTCCTCCGTTTCGAAGACGCGCTCCCAGCTCGGGTCGACCGACGTGGGGTCGACCTCGTACCGCTGGCGGATCTCCTCCACGAGCGCGGCGTTCACCCCGAATCCGGTCAGGAGCTCGGATAGCCGCTCCTCGTCGCTCACCCGACCGTCGTCTCCCCGCTCTGGACGTCCTTCGCGGTCCATACCTCGACCTGCCCTCCCGCTGCATCCGGTTTTCAGGATAGGTGGATCGGCAGCCGGACGCCCGACATGACTCGAAAGCTGCACAGGCCGCGAGCGCCGGAATCAGGCCGCGGGGACCGCCATGCCGCGCTGCACCGCGGGCCTTGCTGCGATCCGGTCGAGCCAGGCCCGGACCCGCGGCCGCTCGGCGATGAGCGGCGAATCGAGGGCGCGCATCGACGCGAGCCAGGGGTAATGCATGACGTCGCCGATCGAGAACTCGCCCGCGAGGTGCGGCCGGCCGTCGCCGAGGATGCGCTCGAGCGCGCCGTGCAGCCGCGATCCGCGCGGCCGGGTCCGCTGGGAGGATCTTCCCGACGCCGTACCTCTCGCCGAGGCGCAGGAGGATCGCGCCGGACTCGACGATCACGAGGCCGTCGTCCTCGAGCACCGGGATCTCGTGGTCCGGGTTCAGCGCCAGGAACGCGGGCTCCATCTGCTCGTTCCGGCCGAGATCGACGGCGCGCACCTCGTAGCGCAGGCCGAGCTCCTCGAGGGCGATCGACGCCTTGCGGCCGTTCGGCGTCTTCCAGGTGTGGAGCCGGATCACGCGCGCGCCTTCGCGCCACGCGGATCGCGGGTCAGCCGCTCGATCTCGTCGTCGGCGACGCCGACCTCGCGCAGCAGCGCCGCCGCGTCGGCGCCGAGCGCCGACGGCGGGCGCTCCGTGCGCACCGGCTGGCCGTCGATCCGGAACGGCGCGCCCGTCGTCTCGTAGGGCCCCGCGCTCGGATGCGCGACGCGCTGGAAGCAGCCGAGCGCGCGCGCCTGCGGATCGGCCAGCGCTTCGTCGAGGCGCTGCACCGGGGACCAGATCAGGCCCGCGGCGTCGAGGACGGGCCGCCAGGCCTCGAGCGTGCGCACGGCGAAGGTCTCCTCGAGCGCGCGCGTCAGCGCGACGGTGTTCTTCGACCGCGCGATCGCGTCGGCGTAGCGCGGATCTGCGAGCAGGTCGTCGCGCCCGATCGCCCGACAGAGCTTCGGCCAGTACCGGTCGGGCTCGATCATCACCAGCAGGATCCAGCGATCCTCGGCCACCGGGTAGCTGTTCCAGAGGGGGTTCGTGGGCGCGCGGCGATCGTGGCGATCCGGCGGGCGCCCGATGACGAGGGCGGTGGCGACGTCGTTGCCCATCACGTGGAAGCCGGTCTCGAGCAGCGAGACGTCGACGAAGCGGCCGCGGCCGTCGGCGTCGCGCAGGCGCAGCGCCGCGAGGATGCCGCAGACGAGGTTCATGGCGGCGGCGTGGTCGCCCACGCCCGGACGCAGCAGGCTCGGCGGCGCGCCGACGTCGCGCATCATGTCCATCATCCCGCTGCGCGCCCAGTAGGCCGCGTAGTCGAAGGCGGGCCGGTCGGCCTCGTCGCCGGCCATGCCGTAGCCGTTGATCGCTCCCATCACGAGTCGGGGAAAGCGGGCGAGCAGGGTCTCGTGGTCGAGGCCGTACTTGCGACGTCGGCCGGGCAGCAGGTTCGTCAGGAAGACGTCGGCGGTGCCGACCAGACGCAGCAGTGCGTCGCGCGCGCCGGCGTCGGTCAGGTCGAGCGCGAGCGAGCGCTTGCCGCGGTTGTCCATCAGGAACGAGGGCCACTCGGAGAAGTCGCTCGCGTAGCCCGCGTACTTGAGGCGCGAGCGGCGGAAGATCTCGCCGCGCGGCACCTCGACCTTGATCACGTCGGCGCCGAGGTCCGCGAGCACCGCTCCGGCAGAGGGCACGGCGACGAAGCTCGCGGCCTCGATCACGCGCATGCCTTCGAGCGCTGCTCCCATCGCGGCCCCCTCGCTTCGCCGCGCCGCGCACGGCGGGCGGGAACGCGGGCAGCCTATCACGCGGGCGGAGCGCGCGGCCGGGACGGCCCCGGCCGCGCGCGGGCGGTCAGCGCGCGGCGGCGCCGCAGCAGCCGCCGACGCTCGCGCCCGGCGCGGGGGCCGGGACCTTCGGCGCCTCGCCGAAGCTCTCCGCGTCGGCGAGCACCCGATACCACTCCCAGCGCACGCCGTCGGGGTCGCTCGTCCAGACCTTGTCCTGGCGCGCGTAGCAGCACGTCGCATCGCGCTCGACCTTGTCCGCGAGGCCCGCGGCCTCGAGACGCTCCGTCGCGGCGGCGACGTCCGCGTCGTCGAAGGTCTCCACGCCGACGTGGTTCAGGCGCTCGCTCGCGCCGGGCGCCTCGAGCAGGGTGAGCTTCAGCGGCGGGTGGTCCAGGGCGAAGTTCGCGTAGCCGGGCTTCCGCTTCGCCGGCGGCGCGCCGAGGGCCTTCGTGTAGTAGGCCACGGCCCGTTCGAGATCGCGGACGTTCAGGGCGAGATGCACGCGCATGGGGCTCTCCTTCGAAGGTTCGGACGGCCCGGGCCCGCCCCGGTCCGCCAACGAATCGATTCTCGTCGATTCGTTTTTACGAAACGTATCGATAGATGTCAATGGGTTGCCCGAGCCCGCGGCCGCGCGTAGGCTCGGGCCATGGCCGCTCGCAGCCGCCCCCAGGAGCTCTGCTGTCCGATCCGTCCCGCGCCTGCGCTCACGGCGCGGGATCGGCGGCGCCTGGTTGCCGTGTTCCGCGCGCTCGGCGATCCGACGCGGCTCGAGATCCTGCGCCTCGTCGCGGCCCAGCCCGGGCCGGTCTGCGCCTGCGACGTGGTGGATCGCTTCGAGATGGGGCAGCCGACGATCTCGCACCACCTGAAGGTGCTGCGCGAGGCCGGCCTCCTGCGCGCGGAGAAGCGGGGGATCTGGTCGTACTACGCGCTCGATCCGGACGCGGTGTCGCTCCTGCGCGACGTCGGGGCGGCCTGCTGCCCCGCGAGCCCCGCCGCGACGCCCGGCGCGTAGCGGCGGCTACGCCGCGCCAGGCCCGGGCGCGAGCACCGCGAGCACGAGGAGGCGCTCCCGCCCGGTGTTGCGGATGCCGTGGGGCGCGCCGGCCGGCGCGATCACGAGCTCGCCCGGCCGCAGCGGGCGCTCGGCGCCGTCGAGCAGCAGCACGCCCTCGCCGGAGATCACCTGGTAGAGCTTGTCCATCGCCTCGTGGGCATGGAGCGCGTGCTCCTGGCCGGGCAGGAAGGCGTTCAGCCCCACGAGCAGGCGCTCCGACGAGAACAGCGTCGCCTTCCCCATCTTCGCCTCGCTCCAGACGGCGAAGGCCTCGGGACGGAGCGGCGCCAGCGGCTGCGGCCGATCGCTCATGCGCCTCCTTCGCGCGCGGCGAGCAGGCGCGACGCCAGCGACACCGCGTCGGTCGCGCGCGCGCAGTCCGCGTCGCCCCAGTCGTCGAACGGGTCGAGCAGCGCGGCGTGCAGGCCCGCGCCGCGCGCCCCGGTCACGTCGACGTGGTAGAGATCGCCGACGTGGAGCGTGCGCTCGCGCGGAACGCCCGAGCGGTCGAGCGCATGCTCGAAGATCCGCGCGTCGGGCTTCTCGGAGCCGACGAGATGCGAGTCGACGACCGCGTCGAAATGCTCCGCGAGGCCGGCGCGCGCGAGCTTCGCGGCGACGGTGCCGTCCGAGTTCGAGACCACGACGAGGCGCAGGCCCGCCGCGCGCAGCCGCGCGAGCATGGCCGGGAGCCCTTCGGGCACGCGCGACCACAGTCGATCCTGGGCCTCGGGCGTGCGCATCGCGAGCAGGACCTCCCGCACGAGCCGGGCGCGCTCCGCGTCGCCGCGCTGCGCGAAGTCGTCGCTCGCCGCCGCGAGCACGCTGCGGACGTAGGCGCCGCGCCCATCGTCGCCCTCGCTCGATGCTCCCCCGGCGAGGGAGCGCGACCAGATCGGCCGCGCCGCCGCCTCCGCCCGCTCGAGCCGGACCGGATCGCACGGGATCCCTCGGGCCCCGAGGAGCTCGCTCGCGAACGCGTAGTCCCAGCACAGGATGGTGTGGCCGGCGTCCAGGAAGACGGCCTCGATCGCGGCCCAGGGCACGGCGTGGACGTTCATGGGGACCGAAGCTAGCCGAGGCTAGCCTCCGCCCGCGCGGGCCCGGCGCCGCGAGGAGAGAAGGAGGAGACCGTGTTCTGGATCGTGTGCGCAGCGATTGGGATCGTGGCGGGAACGCTCGGGGGCCTGCTCGGCGTGGGCGGCGGCATCGTGATGGTGCCGGCGTTCATGAACTTCCTCGGGATGCCGGCGAAGCAGGCCATCGGCACCTCGATGGGCGTGATCTTCTTCACCGCGATCTCGGCGTCCCTGCGCCACTACCAGCTCGGCAACCTCGACCCGCGCGTGGTCGTGCCGGTGGCGCTGCTGTCGATGGGCGGGGCCTACCTCGGCGCGACGCTCACGACGCGCGTCCCCGAGCGCACCCTGCGCATGCTCTTCGCCGCCTTCCTGGTGGCGACGGCGGTCGACATGTTCCACAAGGCCTGGCGGATGGATCCGGCCGCCGGAACGACACGGCCCCCCGCGGCCGAAGCCGCGGAGGGCCGGAACGATCCGCCGCGCTGAGCGCGGCCGAAGCGAGCCCTACGCCGTGCGGCGGCGGGCCAGGCCGAGGCCGAGGGCGCCGAAGCCGACGAGCAGCGCCGTGCCCGGCTCGGGCACGACCGTGAGCAGCTCGCGCGGACCCATCACGGCGTCGAGGAAGTCGAGCGTCGAGATCGACGAGGCGCCGGTCAGCGTGAGCCCGGCGTCGGTACCCGCGTCTGCCGCGATCGCGACCGTGAGAACGCCCGCCACCGCGAGGCCCGGCGGAAGGTCGAAGGCGAGCGCGTTGTTGAACGAGAAGATGTCGCCGGTCGCGTTCGAGGACGCGAGGCCGCCGATGGGCTGGGTCGAGCCACCGACTTCCACGGTGCCGGGGAACGTGATGTTGCCCGACAACGTGACACCGCCGTGCCCCTGGAACGCGAAGATGTAGGCCGTGGCGCCGAACAGCTCCGGCGCGACCCGGAACGTGAGCGTAACGGTGTCGCCGGGACCCGCGGTAACCGGGTCGCCGGTGACGATCGCGACCGGCGCGTCGGCAGTGCCGCCCGTGGTCACGTCGATGTTGGCGTTGATCGAAAGCGCCTGGGCGCTCAAGGGCAACAGGGTGGCAAGGATCGCGGCAAGGAAAGTGGATCGCATGGCATCTTGTCCTTCACGTCAGCGGACGGTCAGCGGCTCGCTCCAGGCGGCTGGCGCGCACGGGTGTGTGGCTCGGGGGGACGGTTTGTGTCACGGGGTCACGAAAATTCGTTCCGTGCGGCGCCATCGACCTGTGCGGGTGCGGGGCGAAGGGCCCGTCCCAGACCGGGCTGCGCGGGGTTCTGCGCGTCCGAGCAAGCGAGTAAGATCGGCCGGCTCGCGGCGGCTCCCCGCCGGCGACGAGGGGGAGGCGCAGGGGCAGGATGGGTCCGAAGCACGCTTTCGTGACCGGCGGGACGGGATTCACGGGCGGCCGACTGTGCGAGGTGCTGGCGGAGCGGGGCTGGCGGGTCTCGGCCCTGGTCCGGCCGACGAGCCGGCCCGAGGCCCGGGCCCGGCTCGAGGCGCTGGGCGCCACCCTGGTCCCGGGCGACGTCCGCGAACGCGCCTCCTTCGAGCGCGCGCTGCCCGGGGTCGACGTCGTCTTCCACGTCGCTGCCGCCTTCCGCGAGGCCAAGCTCAGCGACGCCGAGTACACGGCCGTGAACGTGGACGGCGTGCGCAACCTGGTGGAGGCCGCCGCCGACGCGGGCGTCGGCCGCTTCGTGCACTGCAGCACGGTCGGCGTCCACGGCGACACCGGCCGCACACCCGCGAACGAGGACACCCCGTTCGCGCCCCCCGACTTCTACTGCGAGAGCAAGCTCCGGGGCGAGGAGCTCGCTCGCGACACCTTCGCGCGACGCGGGCTCCCGGGCGTCGTGTTCCGGCCGCTCGGGATCTATGGCCCCGGGGACACCCGCTTCCTGAAGCTCTTCCGCGGCATCGCGCGTGGACGCTTCGTGCTGATCGGCAACGGCGACGTGCTCTACCACCTGACCTACGTCGACGACCTCTGCGACGGAATCGTGCTCTGCGGCGAGCATCCGGCCGCGCCGGGCCAGGTCTTCATCCTCGGCGGCGAGCAGCACACGACGCTGAACGGGATCATCGAAGAGGTCGTGCGCGCGACGGGCGGGAAGCCGCCGCGCCTGCGCGTGCCGCTCGCGCCGGTGCTCGCGGCCGCCTGGCTCTGCGAGGCCGTCTGCCGCCCGCTCGGGATCGAGCCGCCGCTCTATCCGCGGCGCGTCGAGTTCTTCTCGAAGCACCGCGCGTTCGAGATCGCGAAGGCGCGGCGCGTGCTCGGCTACGCGCCGCGCGTCGGGCTGCGCGAAGGCATCACGCGAACGGCGGCCTGGTATCGCGAGCACGGCTGGCTGTGAGCGCGCCGCCCGCGGGCGCGCCGCGCCCGCCGCGCTACCTCGGGCCCCTGGTGGCCGCCCTCTCGGTCGCGGCGGTGCTGCTGGTGCTCGAGCTCGCGCTGCGCGTCCTCGGCATCGCCGATCCGCTCACGCGGCGCGATCCGTTCGAAGGCTTCGCCGGCACGCCGTCCGCCTTCGTGCTGGAGAGCGAGCGGGACGGGACGCGGCGGCTGATCGTGCGCCCGGCGAAGCGCGAGCTGCTGGGCGATCTCGCCTTCGACCTGCCGAAGCCGGCGGAGACGTTCCGCATCTTCTGCTTCGGCGGCTCGGTGATGCGCGGGAGCCCGGTTGGCCCGCCGGGCTCGTTCTGCCGCACGCTCGGCGACGCGCTGCAGGCGGCCCATCCGGCGCTCCGCATCGAGACCCTGAATCTCGGCGTCTCGGGCTTCGGCGCTTTGCGCGTCCTCGAGCTGGTGCGCGAGGCCGCCGCCTACGAGCCCGACCTCTTCGTGCTCTACCTCGGACAGAACGAGCTCCGCGACGCGCACTTCTTCCCGGATGCGCTGCGCCGGGGCCGGCTCGAGACCGCGCTCCGCCGAGCGCTGTTTGCGAGCCGCGCCATCGCCTGGCTCGACGCGCGCGGCGGCGCCTTGATCGCGCGGCTGCGCGGCGCACGCGTCACGAGCTACGGCGCCGAGCAGATCGTGCGCGTGCTCGAAGAAGGTCGCTTCCGCGCCGCGCCGATCTGGCGGGTGCCCGAGGTCGTGCCGGGCCTCGCGCCCGAGCCGCCCGGCGCCGACGTCGCGACGGCTCCGCCCGGAGCCCTCCGCACGCTCGCGCGGCGTCTCGCGGGACGCCCCGCCTACGACGACGAGATCTACCCCGCGTTCGACCGCAGCCTCGAGACCATGCTCGAGCTGGCGCGCGAAGCGGGCGCACCGGTGCTCCTCCCCGTCCAGGCCTGGAACGCGCGCGAGACCACCCGCTTCACGACGCGGCCCGTGCTGGAAGGCACCCTCGTCGGCGCCGACGCTGCGGAGCGATTCCGGGCGCACTTCGCCGACGGTGTCGAGGCGGCGCAAGCGGATCGCTGCGCGGAGGCGCTCGGGGCCTTCGACGCGGCGGCGTCGCTCTACGCGCCGGGTCATGCCGCAGAGGATCTCCTGCTCGGCTCCTACCGCGGCGAGTGTCAGCTCCGCCTCGGCCGGCGCGACGACGCGCGCGCGACCTTCGCCGCGCGCGTGCCGCACGCGCACCGCCGCCTCGCGGCGCGCGTGCGCGAGGCGGTGGCCGAGGGCGGCCTCGCGAGCGTGGACGTCGAGGCGGTGCTCGCTGCCGATTCGGCCGACGGCATCCCGGGCTACGACGACGCCTTCTTCGACAACGTGCATCTCACGCCGCGCGCGAACCGCGCGGTCGGCCTCGCCCTGGCGCGAGCCGTCGAGGCACGGGAATGGCTGCAGCCGGGTCCGCAGCAGGTTCCACCGCCGCCCGAGCCGACCCGCGCGCCGAACGCGGACGTCGTGATCGCCCACGGCTGGCGCGCTTTCCAGCGCGGCCGCGATTCGGAAGCCGAGGCGTCCGCGCGCGAGGCGCTCGCGCTCGATGCGACGGAGGTGCAGGCGCTGCTCCTGCTCGGTTACGCGCTCGAGAGTCAGGGCCGCACCGACGAGGCGCAGGCGACGCTCGCGCGGCTGCGCGAGCTCTGGGCGCAGCTCGGCGCCAGGAGCTAGCGCGGAAGCGCCGCCGTGGGCACAGCCTCGCCGCGCGCCTCGTCGATCCAGCGGAACACCTGCGCGTAGGCCTCGCGCCGCCGGTCGGGGTGGTACTCGGTGCGCAGCAGCTCCTGCGCGCCGGCCACCACCGCCCTCACGCGCGCCTCGTCGCGGAGCGCCTGCACCAGGCCCCGCGCGAGCCCTGCGGCGTCGGGCGGCGTCAAGATCGCGCAGCGCTCGTCGAGGATCTGGTCGTGGATCGGACGCGCGGTCGCGACGATCGGCCGACCCGAGTGCAGGTACGTGAAGAGCTTCCCGGGCGGATTGATGCCCTGCACGCGCGGCGACACCAGCACGTCGCCGGCCGCCAGGAACATGGGCATCTCCGACTGCGGCCGGTGCGGCAGGATGCGCATTGCCTCCGCGACGCCGAGGGCCGCGGCCTGGCGCGTGAGCTCGGCGACCTCCTCGGGCCGCCCGCCGACCAGCACGAAGCGCGCCTCGGGCACCTCGCGCAGCACCTGTGGCACGGCGGCGAGCAGCAGGTCGAGCGCCTGCAGCTTCACGAAGGAGCCGGCGTAGAGCACGACCCGCTCGGTCGGCGCGATCCCGAGCTCGGCCCGGAGCCGCGCGCCCGCGCCCGGGTCGGCGGTGTCCTCGACCTCGAAGCGGTTCAGCACGGTGACGACGCGCGCCGCGGGCCAGACCTCGAGCGCGTTGCGCGTGAGCTTCGGTGCGATCGAGACGGACGCCACGGCGCTGCGCAGGATCACGCGCTCGACCGCGCGGAAGAGCCCCACCACGCGCTCGCTGCGGCTGAAGTTCCAGTCGCGGATCTGGAGCGGCAGGCTCGAGTGCATGTCGTAGACGAGGGGCACGCCGAAGGCGCGGCCCGCGAGGGCGCCCAGGAAGCCGCCCTCCTCGTGGCCCCAGAGCAGGTCGAAGCGCTCGCGGCGCAGGAGCCGCAGCAGCTCGACGAAGAACAGCACGTCGAACCAGATCTTCAGATGGGACGGTCCCTGCCGGAGCGAGCGCCCGAAGTGCGGGCCGCGTGCGCGGTGGACGACGAGGTCGTCGTCGGGCGGCGGATCGCCGAGGCCGTAGGTCAGGATCTCGACCTGGTGGCCCAGGGCGATCAGGTCGCGGGAGCGGTGGTAGGCGCTGAGCGGCGTGCCGCGCGCGGAGTAGAAGAGCTGCGGCACGAGCATCAGGATCCGCATCGCGCCCTCTCAGAGATCCCAGAACGTGCCGAGGCGGCCGCCGGCCTCGGCGACGCGCTCGTTGAAGGCGCCGCTCAGCAGGTAGCGGAGCTCGGCCTCGCGGCGTTCCGCCTTCGCGTCGGGCGCCGCGCCGGCCGGCGCGTGACCGGGATGGCAGAAGACCTCGAGCGAGCGCCCGGGGCGCTGGAGCAGCGTGCGCTGCGCGCGGGCGTCGCCCGCGAGCAGGATCTGGGTGAGGTCGATCGTGCGCTCCGGGAAGCGCAGCCCGCGATCGCGCGCGAGCGGCCCGAAGCCGCGCGCGAGGCCGATCCGCACCTGACGCGAGACCGCGACCGCGAGCGACGCGCCCGGGATGCCGCTCCCCTGCTCGAGGGTGCAGCGCACGCGCTCGATCCCGAGCTCACGGGCGAGCCGCGCCACGATCGGCCCCACGCCCGGGAGCTGATGCAGGTGCTTGTGGCCGTCGAGATGCGAGATGGCGACGCCCGCCTCGGCCACGCGCGCGATCTGGGCGCGCAGCTCGGCCTCGACCTCCGCCGGATCGAGCCGTTTCGCGAAGGCGCGGAACGCCTGGATCCGCTTGCGACGGAAGCGGCCGGTGGCGTCCACGAGCGACCGCGCGGGGGTCAGCGCCGGTCCCTCGCACAGATTCAGATGCACGCCGAAGCTCGCGCTGCGCCCGCGCGCGGCGGCGAGGCGAAGCGCTTCGTCGGTCGCCGGCATGTTCGCGAGGATCGTCGTGCTCGTGAGCACGCCGACGTCGATGCACTCGACGATGCCGCGCGTGATCCCCGGTGTCTCGCCGAAGTCGTCCGCGTTCACGATCACGAGCGGCCCGCTCATCGGGCGCCTCCCCGTCGCATCAGGACCGGCTCCCGCGCAGGGTGCCCGCCATCGTCGCCAAGGTCACGATCCCCGACAGCACGATGTGGAGACCGTTCACGGCGGCCATCACCAGGGCGATCACGAGCGATCGCGCCGCGGGCACGCCCGCCGCCTTGAAGAGCGCCACGAAGACGGCCTGATCGCCCCCGAGGCCAGCCACCGACATCGGCACCAGGCGCGCCAACGTGAGCAGGGGAACGGCGAGCAGGTAGGAGGCCGGGCCGACCTCGGCGCCGACCGCCCGGCCGCTCGACCAGGAGACCCCCACCATCACGAGCTGATTGCACAAGGCGAGCGCGAGGATCCCGACCAGCGGGGCGGGGCGGGAGCGCAGCGCGTGTAGCTCCTCCGCGACCTCCGCCAGCTTGCTCGAGAGCCGGCCCGCGAGCCCGCGCTGGGGGAGCAGCGCGCGCAGCCGGGGCAGCGGCGAGATCGGCGAGAGCGCGAGGGCGAGCCCCGCGACGTAGGCGGCGCTGAAGCCGAGCACGAGCAGTCGCAGGCGCTCGAGCCAGGCGTCGCCCGAGAGCAGGCACGCGGCGCTGCTCGAGAGCAGGCAGACCGCGAGCAGGTTCACGAGGTTGAGACCGAGCAGGGACGAGACCGCCGGCACGCCGCCGACGCCGCCGCGGCGCGAGAGCACGAGCATCCGTCCCACGTCCGTGCCGACGCTCGAGGGCACGAAGGCGCCCAGGAAGGTCCCGACGAGATGGGCCTCGAGCACCGTGGCGAAGCGCACCTCCGCACCGTGCAGGCGCAGGAGCCGCCGCCAGTTCTCGCTGCGCACGACCGTATCGAGCAGGATCAGGGCGATGGGCAGGACGAGCGCGGCCGGGCGGAGCTCCCGCAGGCCGTCGCGGATCTCCGCGAGCCCGACGCGCCCCACGAGCCAGGCCAGGAGGCCCGCCGCGACCGCGACCTGCAGCAGCGCGCGCACGCGGGATCGGGCGTCACCGCCGCGGATCGCCTCCGCTTCCGGCGTCGGAGCGGGCGTCTCGTCGGCCTGGCTGTCGCTTGCCCGTACGCCGCGGATCTCGCAACCTCCGATACCCTTCGTCGTGCTGCCGGCACTCACCCCCGGGCGACCGTGCGGAAGGCGCGTGCGCTGGGAATGGGGGCGGTCGCAGGGCCCCGATCGGGTTCGCGACTCGGAGCGGGGGCGGAGTATGACCGGCAGCGGAGAGCTTGGCGAGGCGACCGGACCGGAGCTCTCGGTCGTGGCCCCGCTCTACAACGAAGAAGAGTGTGCCGGCCTGCTGGTGGACGCGGTGCGGAGCGCGCTGGTCGCGCAGCCGCTCTCGTGGGAGCTGATCCTCGTCGACGACGGCAGCCGCGACCGCACCGCCGAGATCGTCGCCGCCGCCGCCGCGGCCGACCCGCGCGTGCGGCTGCTGCGCATGAAGCGGAACTTCGGACAGACCCAGGCGATGCAGGCGGGCTTCGACGCCGCCCGCGGCCGCGTGCTCGTCGGCATGGACGGCGACCTCCAGAACGACCCGCGCGACATCCCGCTGCTCGTGGCGAAGCTCGACGAGGGCTACGACCTCGTCGCGGGCTACCGCGTGCGTCGACAGGACGCCTTCCTCTCGCGCCGCGTGCCGTCGTGGGCCGCGAACCACCTGATCCAGTGGATCACCCGCGTGCCGATCCGGGACAACGGCTGCTCGCTCAAGGCCTACCGCCGGGAGACGGTCGCGCGCATGCACCTCTACGCCGACATGCATCGCTTCCTGCCCGCGCTCGCGGCCGCAACCGCGGGTGCGCGCATCTGCGAGATTCCCGTGCGCCATCACGCGCGCGCCCACGGCAGCAGCAAGTACGGCGCCTCGCGCATCGTGAAGCTGCTCGCGGATCTGCTGACGCTCGCCCTGATCGCGTGGTTCCGGGAGCGGCCGCTGCGCCTGTTCGGCTTCGCGGCGGCGGCGGCGTTCGCGCTGGCCCTGCCCTTCGCGCTCGGCGCGGCCCTCACCTGGGATGCGCCCGTCCACGGCGCGACCTATCCCTACGTGTTCCCGACGGCGGCCCTGGTCTTCCTCCTGCTCGCCGGGTACCTGATGCTGCTCGGGCTCGTGGCCGAGGTCGCGCTGCGCCGCTCCCGCGACGCCGACGACGAGCCGCTCCCGATCGTGGTGGAGAGGGCGCCGTGAGCGACGACGAGCCCCTCGACGTCTCGGTGATCGTGCCGGTGGAGCAGCCGCCGTTCTCGCTCGAGGCTCTCTATCGCGAGTACGCGGCGCCGCTGCGCGCGGCGGGGCTGCGCTTCGAGTTCGTGTTCGCGGCGTACGCCTGGCACCGCGAGCACACGCGACCGGTCGAGGCCCTGGCGGCGGCCGGCGAGCCGATCCGGCTCTTCGAGGTCGGCCACGGCATCGGCGAGACCATGCTCCTGAAGCTCGCGGCCGAGCGCTGCCGCGGGCGCGTGCTCGTGACCCTGCCGACCTATCTCCAGGTCGAGGCCGCCGTGCTGCCCGCGCTCGTGAAGCAGGTCGAGCAGGGCGACGACCTCGTCGTGGCCCGCCGCCATCCGCGCGTCGACTCGCTGGTGAACCGCTGGCAGAGCTGGGTGCTGCACCGGATCGTGAGCCCGCTCTCCGGCGACAGCATCCACGACGTCGCCTGCGGCGTGCGCGCGCTCCGCCCCGCGCTGCTGCGCGAGCTCACGCTCTACGGCGACTTCGCGCGCTTCCTCCCGCTGCTCGCCATGCGCGAGGGCTGGAAGGTGAGCGAGCTGCCGGCAGCCGTGCACCCCGATGCCATGGCCGCGCGCGTCTACGGCCCGGGCGTCTATCTGCGGCGGCTGATCGACGTGCTGGGGCTGCTCTTCCTGCTCCGCTTCACGGAGAAGCCGCTGCGCTTCTTCGGCCTGCTCGGGAGCCTCGCCTTCGTCCCGGGCCTGCTGATCCTCGCCGTGGTGTTCGTGCAACGGCTCGCGGGCCAGGGCATCGCGGAGCGGCCCCTGCTGCTGCTCGGCGTGCTCCTCACCACGCTCGGCGTGCAGTCGATCGCGCTCGGCCTCGTGGGCGAGATGATCGTCCACCTGCAGGCCCCGCGACGCCGGAGCTACCGCCTGCGCGAAGCGGATCGCCCGCCGTCGCCTCCGGCCGCGGCCGCCCGGCCCGGCCCGGCGGATCCGTCGCGGTCGCTCGAGCGCCCGGGCCGCCCGGGTCCGGCCGACGCCGCACGGTGACGCGCGCGCGAGCGCTGCTCCCGGCGCTGATCGAGATCGCGCTGGTGCTTGCGATCGCGCTCGCCATGCGCGCACCCCTCGTAGGCCAGGAGCTCTCGAACGACGAGCTCTACCACGTGCTCGCCGCGCGCCAGCACGCGATCGACGGCACGTTCACGCTCGCCCGCGGCTTGCCCTACGACCGTGCGGAGGGCTTCACGCACGTCGTGGCGTGGACCTTCGCCGCCTTTGGCGAGAGCCCCACCACCGCGCGCCTGCCGGCGCTGCTCGCCGGCGCTCTCACCGCCGCCCTCGCCTTCGCCTGGCTGCGCGCCGCCGGCGCCCGCGGCGCGGCCTGGGCGGCGGGCCTGCTCGTGGCCTTCGATCCCGAGCTGATCCGCCTCTCGCAGATGTGCCGCTTCTACACGCCGCAGCACCTCCTGTTCCTCGCGGGCCTGATCGGCGTCGCGGGCGCCGTCGCGCCGGCGCAGCGGCCGCTCGCGCGGCTGCTCTTCGCCGCGCTCGCCAGCGTGTGCGTCTACGGCGCGGACGCGCTCCAGGAGGCGACGCGCGTCGGCCTCGTCGGCGTCGGCGTCTTCGTCGCGCTCGTCGCCGCAGGGGAGATCGCACGCCGCCGGCTGCCGGCGCGCCGCCTCGCCGCCCTCGGCGCAGGCGGGCTCGTCGCGCTGGCGGTCGTCGCGTACTGGGCGCTCGAGAGCGGCTTCGCCGCGCGCCAGCTCGAGATGATGCGCTACGTCGATCTCTGGGCGCAGGAAGCCGCGCGGTCGCCCCGCTACTACCACTACTGGCTGGTCGAGCAGCATCCGACGCTCTGGACGCTCTTCCCGCTCGGAGCCGTCGCCGCCGTCGCGCTGCGCCCGCGCATCGGCCTGCTCTGCGCCTGCGTCTTCGGCGTCGGCCTGGGCCTGCACTCGTTCCTGGCGATGAAGTCGCCGCGCTACTTCGCCTACCTGCTGCCGCCGTTCTTCGTGCTCTGGGGGCTCGCGCTCGGGCTGCTGCTCCCGGCCTTCATCCGTCTCGCTGAGCGCGTCGGCGCTGCGACGCCTGGCATCGCCACCCGATCCGGGAGCGTGCGCGCCTTCGGCCTCGCGGCCGGCGTCGGCCTCGTGCTCTTCGCCCTTGCCACGAACGGCGCCTTCGTCGAGAGCGCGCGCATGGCGCTCGCCGACCCGAGCTTCCGCGACTCGATCAGCTCGACGCGCGGGCCGACGCTCTCCTGGGCCCGAGCCGCGGAGCGGCTCGCGCCGGAGGTCGCGGCCGCAGACGTGGTGGTGACCACCGACGCCATGAAGACGCTCTACCACCTCGGCCGGCTCGACTACGAGATCTACCTCTCGCACCTCTACGAGGACATCCCGCTCGACGGGCCGCCGCGGCCGGAGTTCACCGTGGGCGCGAAGCTCGGCATCCCGATCGTATCGAGCGCGGCGTCGGTGGAGCGCATCCTCGGCTGCTACCACCGCGGCGTGATCGTGGCGCAGACCGGCTTCTTCGTCGCCGACTGGGTGATGCCCGACGAGACCCGGGCGCAGATCCTCGCGCGCACCGAGCCGATCGAGCTGCCGGAGGCCTGGGGCGTCACCGCCCGGCGTTGGCGGACGAACGAGCTCGCGGGGTCCTGTCCCCCGGCGGCGCCCTAGTCGCGCCGGCGCAGCGCGAGCGCGACTGCCAGCGCGAGACCGCCGAGGGCGGGCAACGCGCCCGAGAGCCAGGGCGGCAACGTCTTCCCGTAGCCGAGCGAAATGCCGACTGCGCCCAGCACCTGGTAGCCGACGCCCACCGCCGCGCAGACGAGGAGCGCAAGCGCCGGGCGCGGGAAGGGCGGCCCCGCCGACGCCAGCAGCACGCCGATCAGCGGCAGCAGCAGCGAGGCCACGGGCGCCGCGATCCGCGCCGCACGGTCCACCCGCAGCGTGGTGGCATCGAGCTGGCTGCGATCGGCGCGGGCGATCTCGTCGCCGAGCTCGCCGAGCGTCAGGTGCGTGGTGTCGAGGCCGCCCGCGCGCACGTCGCCGAGCTCGATCACGCTCGGTCCCGGGGCGCGCTCGAGGCCATGGGGCGTGATCCGGATCTCGACCGCGCCCTCGAGCGCCCAGCGGCCCTCGCCGAGATGGCGCGCGTGCGGGGCGTCGATGCGCGCGATCGGACGGCCTGCGGCGTCGAGCCGGTAGACGGTCAGGTTCTCGGCGCCCCCGGCTGCGGGATCGAGCGTGTCGGCGCGCACCACGCGGTCGCCCTCGCGCACGAAGACCGACTGGCTCGCGACCTCGGCCGTGCGCTTGATGCGCTCCTCCTTGATCGCGTCCGCGAGCCGGTTCGTGCGCGGCAGCACGACCTCGGCGAGGACGGCGTGGAGCGGCGCGAGCAGCGCCACCCAGAGCGCGATCGGCGCCAGCGCGCGCCGCGGCGAAAGCCCGCAGGCGAACATTGCCATCAGCTCGCCGCTTGCGGCGAGGCGCGCCACCGTGAGCGCCGCTGCGGCGAGGAGCGCCATCGGGAATACTCGCGTCGCGAGCAGCGGCACGCGCGCGCCGTACCAGCGCAGCGCGTCGAGGAAGTCGGCGGCGTTGCGCGCGAACCACCCCAGGCGCTCGAGCACGTCGACCTGCAGGTAGCCGATCGCGAGCGCGCCGAGGCAGAGCGCGAAGAGCTCGAGGAACGAGGCCCCGACCATGCGGGGCAGCGCGAGGCGACGCGGACCCTTCTCGCCGGCGGAGAGCACGCCGGCGCGCGCGCGGCGGACCGGCTCGCGCCCCCCTGCGCGCACCAGGCCGGCGAGCAGCAGCGTCGCGACCGCGAGCAGCACCGCGTTCGGGAGCCACGCCGCTGCGGTGGCGCCGAGGCTGCCGCTTCGCACGAGCCCGCTGCCGAGCTGCACGAGCCCGTAGTAGGCGATCGTCGCGAGCAGGCCGACCACGGCGCCCTGGGCGCGCGAGAAGCGCACCCCGCCGAGGGCGAGCGGCAGTGCGAGCAGCGCGAACCCGAGCGTCGCCGCCGGTAGCGCGCGACGGCGCGCGTGCTCCGCGGCCGCCCGGCCGCGCAGCGCCGGATCCGGGTCCTGCTCCGCCATCCGACGCAGCTCGGCGTCGCCGGCGGCGGCCAGGGGATCGGCCGCGTCACCGAGCACTGCGCCGAGATCCTGGGCGAGCTCGGTCTCGAGCTTCTTGAACCGGAGCTCGCGGGGCCCGCCGGACGGGCGCAGCAGCACTTCGCCGTCGAAGAGCGTGAGGACGATCGTCGTCGCATCGCGGGACGCGATCTTCGCGGAGTCGGCGTAGACGGTCTCGCCGACCTCCGGCATCCAGAGCAGCACGCCCTCGAGCTCGTCGCCCTTGGGCGAGACCTCGCGGGCCTCGAGCCGACGCCCGCCGAAGTCCTGGCCGACGCCGCCCCGGAGCGGCGCGCCCGGGCTCGCGAGCACGACCTCGGCGAGCTTCGCCTGGAGCCGGCGTTGGGCGCGGGGCGCGAGATCGAGGGCGAACGCGGCGGCCAGCAGTGCGACCGCCGCCGCCACCGCGAGCAGCGGGCCCGCAAGCCGGTGTGGCGGGAGGCCGCCCGCCTCGAGGGCCACGATCTCGCGGTCCTCTCGCAGGCGGCCGAGACCGATCAGGGCACCGAGCAGCAGGGCGAAGGGCAGGAGCTGGGCCGCAACGGGCACCACCTGGAGCGCCGCGATCCGGGCTACCACGCCGAGCGCAACCCCCCGGTTCGCAACCAGATCCGCCCAGCCAAGGACGTTCTTCGCGAGCACGACGAAGCCGAGCCCGAGCAGGGCCAGGAGGCTGGGGAGCAACAGCTCCCGCGAGACGTACCGATACAGGAGCGGGCCAGGGCCCCGGAAGCGGGGCTGGATGGGCGCCTGCGGAGCCGCGGCGGCGGGCGTATGCGGGAAAGCGGAAGACACTAAGGGATTACCCCAGGCGCCCGATGAAATCTTCTTCATCCCGCCGGGCCCGAGCCGACGTTATGCTACGGCCGCGTTGCAGGGGGGCAACGTCTCCGCGGACACCTCCGACACGAGCGGTCATGCGCCGGCAGCACGGCGCGGCAGCGGTCGACGGAACGCGCGGAGCGGAAGCGCCGGGGGGCGCGACGGAACGCGAACCGAGAGGGACTTCATGAAAGCAATCATCCTGAGCGCCGGCCAGGGCCGGCGCCTGCTGCCGCTCACCGCATCGACGCCGAAATGCCTGCTGCCCGTCGACGGCGGGCGCACGGGCCTCGATGTCCAGCTCTCCGCGCTCGCGGCCTGCGGTGTGCGCAAGGCGATCGTGATGGTGGGCTTCGGCGCGGAGCAGGTGGAAGCCCATCTCGCCGCGCACCCGGTCGCCGGGATCGACGTCGAGACCCGCTACAACCCGTTCTTCGAGACCAGCGACAACCTCGTGACCTGCTGGCTCGCCTCCCGCGACATGGACGGCGAGTTCCTGCTCCTGAACGGTGACACGCTGTTCGAGGCCGACCTGCTCGGCCGCGTGCTCGCGGCGCCCGCCGCGCCGATCACCGTCACGATCGATCGCAAGGACGAGTACGACGCCGACGACATGAAGGTCAGCCTCTCCCGC
>Ga0105107_10000013_pt1 | contig 85628 bp, 70 predicted proteins | sample PPLLaktember2015_6_FD_79335 | JGI IMG/M metagenome (GOLD analysis project Ga0105107, IMG submission 79335) | Freshwater sediment microbial communities from Prairie Pothole Lake near Jamestown, North Dakota, USA - PPLs Lake P8 Core (1) Depth... | ecosystem: Environmental > Aquatic > Freshwater >...
CCGAGGGAGATGTTCAGGAGCTGGTGGCCGCCGGCGTCCGCCCGGGCCTCGCACGCTGCCGTGAAGGCGTAGGGCTCACCGCACTGACCGAACTGGAGCGGCAGGAACTTGTCGAAGTTCCAGACGAACTCGAGCGAGACGTCCTGCAGGTAGCCGATGTTCCCGAAGCTGTGGATCACGTCGAGGGCGAGCTGCGGAATGCGGCGCTCTTCGAGGTCGGGGAACACGTTGTGGTAGCCGACGTCCAGCGGGTTCACGATGTCCTGGAGCCGGAAGGCGTCCGTCTTGCCCCACACGATCTGCTGCTTGCCGATGCGGACGCGGGTGTTGCCGAACTCCATGTCGAAGTAGAGCTCGCGCACCGGGCCCCAGTAATGGGCGTTGTCTCGGAAGTCGAACTTGAGCTGGTTCTCGGTGCGGTTGATGTCGACCGGCGCCTGCTTCAGCGAGTCACGGTTGCCGATCGCACCCTGGTAGTAGTTGAGCGGCGTGCCGAGGGGCCTGCTCGCCAGGGCCAGCGAGTTGGCGAGGGCGGCCGTACCGAACGGGCCCGCCAGCGGGCTGCCGAAAGGCCGCAGCGGTGCGTTCAGGAAGTCCTCGTACGTGTTGCCCGTCGCGTTGCCGCCGATCTTGCCCTGGTTATTCCGATTCCGCGGGACGACCGGGGCCGTGATGCGACCGAAGAACACGTTGTCGTCGATGATGATCGCCGGCGTCAGGCTGCCGTCGGGATCGAACAGCGAGCCCGTGTCGGCGTTGCCGAGACAGAACTCGTTGTCGACGCAGTTGCCGTTGCCGGGCCCGAAGGGCGGCGAGTCGATCTTGATGCCGCGGCCGAGCCGGCTCGCGTAGATGTAGTTCGCGGAGCCGAAGCCGCCGCCGCCTGCGCGATTGCCCCAGGTATGGGTGTGGATGTCCATGGTGGCGTCGTAGGTCGGCCGGAGGACGCCGTAGAGGCCCAGCTTGAAGTCGTCGCTATCGTAGAGCTTCAGCGACGTCTCGAGGTTGAGCTCGTTGCGCCACGACGAGATGAAGACATCGTCGGCGTAGTTCAGCGAGGAACTCCGGAAGTACATCTTCGAGGTCGCGAAGCCGTGGATCTCGAAGTTCTCGGAGAACCAGTCTGCTGCTGCGATCCCCGCGAAGGGAACCGCGACCAGACCGGTGGACACACACAGCTGAAGCACGAAGCGAAGCAGACGAGTCCGAACCATCGACCTTCCCCCAGCGACGTCCGGGCGGTCGAGCCCGGCGCCGTTCACCCCGCGTCGATGCACGGCTGTCCCTTCCCCAAGGACCGCCGCCGTCACGACAGAAGGGAGGCGAAAGGTCACCCTCTTCACCGGCCCCCACCGTTGCGACTGCCCCATGTTGCACGAGTCCGCACACAAAGCGGAAGCAGAAACGCAACTTCGGGGCAAAGTATTTTGCGGCACAGGGGTTCCATGGCTTGAGCGGGATCCGGGGGTGACACGCAGTTGACGCGACGCATCGTCGAAGGACGACGCTGCGGCGCAGAGATGCGGTCGACGCGCCGCACGGCGGCGCAGGTGTAGGAGGAAGGCGACATGGCGGCGGACAAGCGGAGCGGAGGCGGGCGGCTTGCGGGTCGGGTGGTGCTCGTGACGGGCGGAGGCCGGGGAATCGGCCGCGCGATCGCGCTCGAGCTGGCACGTGAAGGCGCCGACGTCGCGGTCAGCTCGCGGACGGTGCCCGAGCTCGAGGCCGTGGTGACGGAGATCGAAGCGCTGGGGCGGCGCGGGCTCGCGGTGAAGGCGGATGCCCTCAGCCGGGACGAGACCAAGGCCGCGGTCGAGTCCGTGATCCGGCACTTCGGCCGCCTCGACGGCCTGGTCAACAACGCCGGTGGAATCGTCGCGCCGCGCGGCCTCGGAGACTTGCTGCCTCTCACCCACGACGACGATCTCTGGGAGAAGAACCTCCAGCTGAACCTCACCTCGGCCTACTGGGCGACGCGCTACGCGCTGCCCCAGATGCAGGAGCAGGGCTTCGGCCGGGTGATCACGATCGGCTCCGGCTACGCGAAGCGCAGCGGCGGCCTGCTTGCCTACACCACGGCGAAGCACGGCCTCGTCGGCTTCACGCGCGCGCTCGCGGCGCAGGTGGCGCCGCTCGGCATCACCGTGAACTGCCTCTGTCCGGGCTGGACCAACACGAGCCTGCTCGACTGGGACGCACTGGCGCTCGCCTACCAGACGACGCCCGCCGGCGCGAAGAAGATCGCGGAGAGCGAGAACCTGCAGCAGCGCATCCTCGAGCCGGAAGAGCTCGGCCCGATGGCGGCGCTGCTGCTGTCGGACGACGGGAAGGGGATCACCGGCCAGGTGATCAGCGTGGACGGCGGCTACAAGGTCTGAGCGGCGCTCAGACCCGCTCAGACCCGCTCAGACCATCCGGATGCGCGGGACCAGGGCGCGCTGGATCACGCCGTCGCGCGTGTCGCCGAGGCCGGTCGCGAGGGCGTAGCCGAAGGAGAGCGCGATCGGCGTCGGCTCGTTCAGGCGCTCGTCCTTCCGCACCTCCTCGGCGACGTGGCGGGCGAGGGTCGCGATCCGCTCTTCCGGCGCGCGGCCCGGGTCGGGCATCAGCGCGGCGAGCTCGGCGTCGTCCCAGCGCGCCAGCACGTCGAAGTCGCGGAGCTGCCCGCGCATCGCGTCGGCCAGGGCGCGCAGCGCGCGCGTGGCCTGGCCCGGCGCGCCCTCCTGCACCAGCGCCGCGAAGCTCTCGATGCGGCAGATCACCAGGGCGAAGGCGTCGGCGCGCCCGCTGCCCCGCGCGATCTCCTCGTCGAGGCGGCGCGCGAGGTAGCTCGCGTTCGGCAGGCCAGTCTCCTCGTCGAAGCTCCGGTGCTGGCGCGCGTGCGTGTGCTGCAGCGCGCTCGAGAGAGCGCGCTCGACCATCGACACGAGCTTCGCGTAGAGGGCCTGGTCGTCGTCGTTGAAGGCGCCCGGGTAGAAGCGGTCGGTCGCGACCTTGTCGTAGACGCAGAGCGTTCCGATCGGACGACCGTCGCGCTTGAGCGGCGCCGCGAGGGCCGAGCGCACGCCGCGCGCCACGTCTCGCAGCGCGGGCTCGGCGCTGAGGTCGCGCACGCTGAACACGCTGCGGCGCTTCGCGGCCTCGAGGGAGACGTGGCGGTCGAGGCGGAAGAGCTCTTCCTGCTGCCGGCCGTCGGCGGGGCCGAAGTAGGCGCGGATCACGAAGCGGCCGCTCGCGTCGTCGCGGAGTCGCAGCACCGCGTGGTCGGCGTCGAGCAGGAGCGTCGCCGCCGAGGTGGCGAGCCGCGCCACCTCGCCGGGATCGTGGGTCGAGATCATCCGCATTCCGCTCTCGTTCAGGGCCGAGATCTTGGTGGCGCGGATCGCGAAGCGCGCCTCGCGCTCCGACTGCGCGATCTCGTCGCTCGCGGCGGCGGCGATCTCCTGGAAGGTCTCCTCGGCGCCGCGACCGCGCGGCGCGTCCTTGCCGAACTGGATCGAGATCAGCCCCACGAGCTCTTCGCCCGCGACGAGCGGGAGCGACGCGTAGCCGAGCAGGCCGCCCTCGCGGCGCAGGAAGCTCGCGCGGCGCTCCCCCGCGGCCTGGCCGTCGATGCCCTCGCCGAGGGCGATGCGCTGCTCGCCGGCGAAGCCACCGCCCGCGAGGGAGGTGGCGGCGAGCCGCAGCGCGCCTTCGTCGGGCTCGAACAGATAGAGGTGGGCGATGCCGCCCCCCGCGCGCTCGGCGAGGGCGTGGCAGAGGTGCGTCAGGCGCTCCGGCAGGGGCGTGCGCTCGGCGAGCAGCGTCCGCGTCGCGCCCACGGCCTCGTAGCGCTGGGCTTGCTGGCGCAGCGACGCGTGCTCCTGGGCCTTCGCGATGATCTCGGCGTCGAGGCGCGCGAGCTCCTCGACGAAGGCGACGTCGGCATCGGAGAAGACGTCGGCGCGCGTGCCGTGGTGGAGGTTCAGGACGCCGAGCACGCGGCCGTTCTGCACCAGGGGGACGCTGAGCGCGCTCTCCACGTCGAGGCGCTCGCGCACCACCTGGAAGGCGTGGCGGTCGGCCTTGCCGCGCAGCCGCACGCTGCGCGCCTCGGCGGCGACGCGCCCCGCGATGCCCTCGCCGAGGCGCACGCGCACCTTCGGCCAGAGCTCGGGCTCGAGGCCGACGGCGACCCGCACCGTCAGGAGCTTCGTCACGGGGTCGAGCAGCATCAGCGAGCCGCGGTCGGCGCCCGTCACGCCGAGCGCGATCTCGAGCATGCGGGAGAAGAGCTCGTCGGGATCGACGGTCAGGTTCACGCTCTCGACGATCTCGTGGAGCGCCTGCAGCAGCTCGGACTTCCGGTCGCGCGCCTGGGCGCCGTAGGCCCAGAGCAGGCGGGCAGTCAGCGGCGAGACGATCTGCACGCCGCGCGCCGCGACGTCGGGAAAGCGATCCGCGAAGGCCGGGCCGCGCCCGGCGTCGATCACGGCGTGGAGCCCGCTCTCGCGCTCGAAGCGCGCCGGGTCGTCGGTCACCTTCGCGTCCCAGGCGCTCGGCCGCTCGACGCTCGAGTGCGGATCGAGGGCCGCGAGCCGCTCGCGGGCGCCGAGCCGGTCGTCGTCGAACAGGAACGCGACCTCGAGCTCGGCGTTCGCCTCGAGCAGCGGCAGCAGGGCGAGGCTCTCCTCACCCGCGCCGTAGAAGGCGACGCGCCGGCGCGTCACGCGCGGCGATCCGTCGTGGCAGACGCGCCGGGAGCGCCGGACGTGCTCGCCGCGGCGGCCGCCGGGTCGAGCTGGATCGTCATCATCACGCGATGCTCGCGGCCGCGGTCGTCGGACAGGATCAGGGGCACGGCGACGCTGCGCGGGCTCAGCACCCGGGCCTGGCCCGCGGAGACGATCGCGAGCTCGCCCGTGCTCCCGTCCGCGGCTTCGGCCTCGGCCATCGCCTCGGCGTGGAGGGCGCCGGCGACGTCGCGGAACGCAGCGCCTCCGCCCGGTCCCTCGAGGGCGGCGCGGGCGCTGACGAGCGCCTGGTCGGCGGCGAGGGACGCGGTGGCCTGGGGCGGCTGGGCGAGGGGCTCGCGCAGGGCCTCGAGCGGGAGACGCGCCTCGGGCGCGGCGGCGACCGGGATCGGTGTCGGGGCTGCAGGCGGCGCGGCCGCAGCGGGCGGCGCGATCGGCGCGGCTGCCGGCGTCGCGCCGCGGAGCGGCGCCGTGACGCCCTCTGCGGCCGGCGGCGCGGGCGCGGGTCGGGCAGCGTCCTCGGCGGGCTCGCGCCGGGTGCGCACGACCTGCTTCGAGATCGTGGTCAGCGTCTGCAGCACGCCGGTGCCATTCGACGCGATCGCCTCGAAGGCGGCGACGCCCTTCACGTCGAGCTTGCGGTGCAGCTCCTCGAGGGCGGACGGGTCCGCCAGATCCTGCTTGTTGTACTGCAGCACGATCGGAACCTCGCCGAGCGCGCGCCCGTAGTCCGACAGCGCGGCGCGCAGCTCGTCCAGCGCCGCCACGTTCTCGTCGATGCGCTCGCGCTGGGCGTCGATCACGAACACCACGCCGTCCACGCGATCGAGGAGCTGCTTGCGCGTCGGCGCGTGCTCGGCGCCGCCGGGGACGCTCACGATCTGCAGCCGCGTCTTCACGCCCTGCACCTCGCCGAGCTCGATCGGCAGCAGCTCGTAGCTGACGGTCGGGTCGAGACGCGTCGGAACGGCGCGCAGGGCGCCGCGATGGTCCGGGCGCAAGCGCCCGTGGATCGCGCGCAGGTTGCTCGTCTTCCCGGCGCCGGCGATGCCCCAGTACACGATCCGGGCGTCGACCTCGCGCTTGGCGTCACTCATCAGACCTTCCCCTTCTTCACCAGGATCCGGCGCGCATGCGTCGAGATCGCGCTCGGCACATCCTTGCTTCGCATGATCGCCCGGAGATCCTTGTCCTGCAGGTAGTTCAAGAAACGCACCGCGGTCGCCTGGGGGCAGCGCGGGTTCATCACGAGGTTCAGCTTCACGCCGTAGCCTTTGGTCCAGTCGCGGTTGTTGGCGATGATGCGGAGCACCTCGTCGGAGACGTTGCGGGCCTTCGCGAAGCCCTCGACCTCGTTCTCCGCGATCTTCGGGCTGCGGATCGCGGCGGTCGCCACGATCTTGTTGCGGTCGCGCACGAGCAGCGCGCGCGCCTCCTTGTTGCCGTTGCGCGCGAGCTTCACCTTCTGGAAGACCGAGAGCGTCTGGATCAGCGCGTACAGGCTGCCCTGGGACTCGGGGTCGAGCTCGCCGTCGCCGTCCTCGATCAGCTCCCGCGCGAACTCGTCCATGTCGTTGCCGAGGATCGCGCGCAGCGCCTGGAGGGCGGCCGCGTCTGTGATCTCGGTCTGCTCGAAGGGCGGCAGCGAGTCCTCGTTCGAATCGCTCTCCTCGCCGGCTGCCTTCTCGACGCCGAGGAACGACAGGATGCGGTCGATCACCGAGCGGCCCGTGAGCGGGTTCGAGCCGAGGGTCTCGACGATGTCCGGGCAGCGCAGGAGCCGCTGCTGGTTCTGGGCGACGATCTCGACCACGCGCTTGTGGGGCGACGCCGCGAGCCAGACGATCGTCTCGTCTTCGGCGGCGTTGTTCAGCGCGAGCTTCTCGAGCAGCTCCGAGTCGTCCTTGTGGACGTGGCCGAGGTGGGAGAGCACCGCGGGATGCGCGGGCGACGAGAGCACGGTCCCGACCAGGGGCTTCGGGAGCTTCTCGAGGCTGTCGCGCGCGCGGGCCTTGGTCTCGTCATCGGGGTCGTGCAGCAGGGCGAAGAGCACGGTCGCGAGGTCGACGGGGCCGAGGGGCAGGGCGCCCCGCGCGGCCATGCGCCGCACCTCGACGGGCCCGTCGCGGCGCACGTAGCGCTCGGCCTCCGGCGCGAGCGTGAGGCGGATCTTTCGCGGCTGCTGCGGCTCCGACACCGGACTCCATCTCCACGGGCGTCGCGCCCCCCATCGGCAATTCCTGCTGGGCGCTCGTCGCCCTAGCTCGCCTGGGACGTACGCGCCTTGAGCTCCGCCACGAGGCGATCGCGGATCTGCGCGGGCACCTCGTCGTAGTGCGAGAAATGCATCTGGAACGAGGCCGTGCCGCCCGTGAGGCTGGTCAGGGCGCTCGCGTACTCGAGCAGCTCGGCCATCGGCGCGAGCGCCCGGATCACGTGGGCGTGGCCGCGAGCGTCCGTGTCCTGGACCCGGCCGCGGCGCTGGGAGAGGTCTCCCATCACGTCGCCGACGTGGCTCTCGGGCGTCTCGACCTCGACGTCCATGATCGGCTCGAGCAGCGTGGCCCGCGCCTGCTCGAGGGCGGCCTTGAACGCGTAGGAGCCCGCGAGCTTGAAGCTCATCTCGTTCGAGTCCACGGGATGGTGCTTGCCGTCGATGCAGCGCACCCGGACGTCCACCACCGGGCTGCCCGTGAGGGGCCCGTGCAGCAGGGCGTCGTGCACGCCCTTCTCGACGGCGGGGATCAGGTTGCGCGGGATCGCGCCGCCGACGATCGCGTCGACGAACTCGAAGCCCGCCCCGCGCGGGAGCGGCTCGACGCTGAGATAGCAGACCCCGAACATCCCCTTGCCTCCGGTCTGCTTCTTGAGCTTCCCTTCGACGTTCTCGACCTTCCGGGTGATCGTCTCGCGGTACGGCACCTTCGGCTTGTCGAGCTCGACCTCCACCTCGAACATCCGGCGCAGCCGCTGCACGGCCGTCCGGATGTGCAGCTCGCCCATGCCGGTGAGCAGGAACTCTCCGGTGGACGGCTCCCGTCCGAGATGGAGCGTCGGGTCCTCTTCCACGAGTCGGCCGAGCGCCACGTAGACTTTATCCTCGTCCCCCTTGGTCTTGGCCCGGATGGCGTAGGAAAGTGCGCCCTTGGGAATGGGCAGCTCGGGGACCCGGACGCCCCCCTTCTCGGCCGTCAGCACGTTGCCGGTGTGGACGTCCTTCAGCTTCGCCACCGCGATCACGTCGCCGGGCTCCGCCTCCGGCACCTCGACGTGCTCGCCGCCGCGCAGCACGAAGAGCTTGCCGATGCGCTCCCGGGAGCCGGTGCTGGCGTCGAGCACGATCATCTCGGGCCGCGCGGTGCCGGAGACGATGCGCAGCACCGAGAGCGTGCCTGCGTAGCGGTCGATCACGGTCTTCAGCACCACGGCCGCGAAGGGGCCGTTCGGGTCGGCGTCGAGGGGGTGCTCGGCGCCGTCGGACACGTCCTTGCCGGGCCAGGGCGCGCGGTCGGCCGGAGACGGCAGGCAGTCGATCGCACGGTGGAGCAGCGTATCGACGCCGATCTCGAGCAGCGCCGAGCCGCAGACCACGGGAAGGATCGCGTGCTCGCGCACGCCGCGGGCGAGGCCGCGCACGACCTCCTCCGCCGAGAGCTCGCCCTCGGAGAGGTACTTCTCGAGCAGGGCGTCGTCGCATTCCGCGGCGCTTTCGACCAGGCGCTGGCGCTCGACCGCGACCGCGTCCGCGAGCTCCGGCGGGAGCGGGATCTCGCCGCCGGGCCCGTAGGCCTTCCGCTCGAGCAGGTCGACCACGCCGTGCAGCTCCTTCTCGCGGCCGATCGGCAGCGCGAGCAGCACCGGCTTCGCGCCGAGCTTGCGCAGCGACTCGAGGGCGCCGGCGAGGTCGGTGCGCTCCTTGTCGAGGCCGTTCACGAAGGCGAGGCAGGCGTCGCCGGCGAGGCCCGCGGCGCGCCACATGCGCTCGGTGCCGACCTTGGCGCCGTCCACGGCCGACACCACCAGCACCGCGCCATCCAGGGCCGGGAGCTCGATCTCGCCATCCGCCAGGAAGTTCGGATCGCCTGGCGTGTCGACCAGCGTGACGTGCCGGCCGCTCCAGTCGAAGGCGTAGAAGTGGGAGGAGAGGGTGTGGTGGCGCTCCTTCTCCTCGGGCATGGGCGACAGCACCGAGGTGCCGCGGTCGACGCTGCCGAGCGTCGCGGTCGCGCCCGCGCGGTGGAGCAGCGCCTCGCCGAGCGAGGTCTTGCCGTCTCCGGCGTGACCGATCAGCGCGAAGTTCCGCGTGTCGCGTACACCGACGTCCTTCATGGCACACCTCCTTCCGCGCGCTCCGTGCGGCTATCTCTCTTTGCGCGAGACCTCCCCGCGCTCTCCCCGGTTCTTCTCGAACAGGATGCGAAGGCCTTCGAGCGTCAGGAACGGCTCGACGCGCTCGATCGTCGACGACTCGCTCGCGACCCGGTGCGCGAGGCCGCCGGTCGCGATCACGCGCGCAGCGCCGAGCTCGCCCCGGATGCGCTCGACCATGGAGTCGACCATGCCGGCGTACCCGAAGAGCAGGCCCGACTGCAGCGCGCCCGTCGTGGTCTTGCCGATCACGCTCTTCGGCCGCACCAGCTCGACGCGGTGGAGCAGCGCCGTGCGCTGGAAGAGCGCCTCCATCGAGATCTGGATGCCCGGGAAGATCGCGCCGCCCATGTACTCGCCCTGGGCCGAGACGCAGTCGAAGGTCGTGGCGGTGCCGAAGTCGACGGAGATGATCGGGCCGCCGAAGAGCTCGTAGGCCGCGACCGAGTTCACGATCCGGTCGGCGCCGACCTCGCGCGGGTTCTCGTAGCGGACGGGCATCCCGGTGCGGATGCCGGGCCCGACGACGAGGGGCGCGCGATCGAAGAGCTTCTCGCACACGCGCTCCCAGATCGGGAGCAGCGGCGGCACCACGCTCGAGACGATGCCGTCGGTGATGTCGCCGGGGCGGCAGCCGCTCTGGTCGAAGAGCGCGCGCAGGATCACCGAGACCTCGTCGCTGGTGCGGTCGCGATGGCTGCCGATGCGCCAGTGGTGGGCGAGCGTCGCCTTCTCGCCCTGGTAGCCGAAGACGCCGAGCGTCACGTTGGTGTTCCCGATGTCGATCACGAGCAGCTGCGTGTCGCTCACGGCCGGCCGCCTCCCTCGCCCATCTCGGCCCGAGGCGGCTTCACGATCGTGACGTCGCCCGCCACGACGCGGGTCCGGGCGCCGGTCGGCCCGCGCAGAAGGAGTGCGCCATCCGCATCGATGCCCTCGACCACGCCTGCCATCTCGGCCTGTCCTTCCGCCCCAACGCCAACCGCTGCGCGCGTCGCGTCCCGCACCTGCACCGGCCGCCCGACCATCGCGAAGCGCTTCTCGAAGCGGGGCCGTACGGCGTCGAAGCCGCCGGCCGCGTGGGCATCGAGGAGCGCCTCGAGCCCATGGTACATCCGTCGCACGAAGGCGAGCCGGTCCACGGGCTCGCCCCGGAAGCTCCGAAGGCTGGTCGCGAGGGGGCGGAACTCGTCGGGGAAGAGCTCCCGATCGACGTTCAGGTTGACGCCGATGCCGAGCACCAGGAACGCGACCCGGGAGCCCTCGGCGCCGAGCTCCATCAGGATCCCCGAGGTCTTGAGGCCGCCGAGAAGGACGTCGTTCGGCCACTTGAGCTCGACGGCGTCGGGGTCGCCCAGGGTCTCCGCGACCGCCTCGGCCACCGCCACGCCCGCGGTCAGGATCAGGGTCGGTGCGTCGGCGAGGGAGAGGCTCGGGCGCAGCACGATCGAGGTGTAGAGGTTCGCGTAGGGCGGCGAGAAGAAGCTGCGCCCGAGGCGGCCGCGGCCCGCGCTCTGGCCCTCCGCGATCACCGCGGTGCCGTGCTCGGCGCCACCGCGGGCCAGCTCGAGGGCGACGCGGTTCGTCGAGTCCGTGCTGTCGTACCAGTGGATCGTGCGACCGAGCCAGCGCGTCTCGAGCCCGTGCTGGATTTCCACGGGGAACAGTCGATCGGGCGTCGCCCCGAGGCGGTAGCCGCCGCCCGGCTCGCCTTCGATGCGGTAGCCCAGGGCGCGCAGCGCCTCGACGTGCTTCCAGACCGCGGCGCGCGAGACGCCGAGGGCGGCGGAGAGCGCCTCGCCCGAGCAGGCGCCGGCGCCCGCGGCCCGGAGCGCCGCCAGCACCTGGGCCTGGATCGCGCTCGGCGCCGCGCCGCTGCCGTCGCTCACGTCGCGACCCCGGCGCCGTCGAGCTCGAGGGCCACGTCCGCGCAGGGCGCCGAGTGGGTGAGGGCGCCGATCGAGATCCGCTGCACGCCGGTCTCCGCGATCGCACGCACGTTCTCGAGCGTCACGCCGCCCGAGGCCTCGAGCAGCGCGCGGCCGCGCAGGGCGGCGGCGATCACGCTGAGCTCCGCGGGCGTGCGATTGTCGAGCAGCAGGAAGTCGGCGCCGGCCTCCACCGCCGCGCGGGCGTCGGCGAGGGACTCGACCTCGACCTGGACGCGCAGGTGCGACGGCGCGCGGGCGAGGGCGCCCTTCACTGCCGCGGCGACGCCCCCCGCCGCGGCGACGTGGTTGTCCTTCAGCAGGATGCCGTCGAAGAGGCCCATGCGGTGGTTCACGCCGCCGCCCACCCCGACCGCGTACTTGTCGAGGGCGCGCCAGCCCGGGAGCGTCTTGCGGGTGTCGACGATCGCGGCACCGGTTCCGCGCACCGCCTCGACGAAACGGCGCGTGAAGGTGGCGACGCCGCAGAGCCGGCCGAGGAAGTTCAGCGCCGTGCGCTCGGCCGCGAGCAGCGGACGCAGGCGTCCCGCGATGCGCGCGAGCGCCTGGCCCGCGCGCGCGTCGTCGCCGTCGGAGGCGAGCGCCTCGAAACGAAGCGAGGGATCGACGGCCGCGAAGACGGCCTCGGCCACCGCGAGCCCGCAGACGCGAAGCCCGGTGCGGGCCTCGATCCGGGCGACGCCGCGGGCGTCCGCGGCGATCGCGATCGCGCTCGTGACGTCGCCGGCGCCGACGTCCTCCGCGAGCGCGAGGGCGAGCAGGGCCTCCCAGGCGGCGCGCGGCGGGCGCTCCGGCGGGGCCGTCATCCCGCGGCTCCGACGAGGGGGCGCAGGCGCTCGATCCGCTCGCGCGTCGCGCTCTCTTCCGCCGCGAGCCGCGCGTGCTTCTCGCGCTCGGCCTCCACCACCTCCGGCTTCGCGCGCTCGACGAAACTCGGGTTGCCGAGCTTCCTGGCCGCCATCGCGACGTCCTTCTCGAGGTTCGCGAGCGACTTCTCGAGGCGGCGCAGCTCGTCGGCGAGGAGCCGCGGATCGTCGAGCTCGACGCGCACCGGGAAGCCCGCCGCGTGCGTGACGGCGGCGCTCGGGCTCGGCGCCGCGTCGTCGAAGCGCGTCTCCTTCGCGCCGGTGAGGGCGCGCAGCCCGGGGAGATGCGGCGTCACGAGCGCCTCGGCGGCGGCGGGGAAGCCGAGGCGCACCTTGGTCGAGGGCGCGAGGCCGAGCTCGCCCCGCACCTGGCGGACGCGGGTCACGATCTCGAGGAACGCGTCCATCTCGCGCGCGTCCGCCTCCGAGAGGCCGGGCCCCGGCGCCGGGTAGCCCCGCTCCATGGCGAGGCGCGCGTCGCCGGTCGGCAGCGCAGCGAGGATCTCCTCGGTCACGAACGGCATCAGCGGATGCAGCGCCACGAGCGCGCCCGAGAGCACCTCGACCAGGGTCGCCTGCGCCGCGCGCCGCGCCGCGGTGTCGTCGCCCTGGAGCGCGCGCTTCGCGAGCTCGATGTACCAGTCGCAGAGCTCGCCCCACACGAACTGGTAGAGCGCGCTCGCACCGTCGTTGAAGCGGAAGCTCTCGAACGCGGCGTGGGCCTCGCGCAGCGCGGCGTCGAGGCGCGCGCGGATCCAGCGATCGTAGAGCGAGCGCGCCCCGGGCTCCGCGGCGGCCGCCGCGTCGTGGTCGGCGAGGTTCATCAGCGCGAAGCGCGAGGCGTTCCAGAGCTTCGTCACGAACGCGCGCCCGCCCTCGACCACGCCCTCGCCGAAGCGGATGTCGCGGCCCTGCGCGGCCAGCGAGACCAGCGTGAAGCGCATCGCGTCGGCGCCGTAGACCTCGATCACGTCCATCGGATCGATGCCGATGCCCTTCGACTTCGAGAATTTCCGACCCTGCTCGTCGCGCACGAGCGCGTGGATGTAGACGTCCCGGAAAGGCACGTCGCCGCGCAGGTGCAGGCCCATCATCATCATGCGCGCGACCCAGAAGAAGATGATGTCGAACGCGGTCGAGAGCACCGACGTCGGATAGAAGGTGCGCAGCTCCGGCGTGTCGTCGGGCCAGCCGAGAGTGGAGAAGGGCCAGAGCGCGCTCGAGAACCAGGTGTCGAGGACGTCGCTCTCCTGGGTGATCGCGCCTCTCCCGCATTGCGCGCAGCGCTCGGGATCGTCCACCGTCACCGTCCAGGCGCCGCAATCCGCGCACTTCCAGGCGGGGATGCGATGGCCCCACCAGAGCTGACGCGAGATCGCCCAGTCGCGGATGTTCTCCATCCAGTGGAAGTAGGTGTTCTCCCAGCTCTTCGGATGGAAGCGGGTGCGGCCGTCGCGCACCGCCGCGAGCGCCGGCGCGGCGAGGGGCTCCATGCGCATGAACCACTGCTCCGAGAGCAGCGGCTGCACCAGCGTCTCGCAGCGCTCGCAGTGCGGGACCTCGTGGGGATGGTCCTTCACGCCCGCGAGCAGGCCCTGGGCCTCGAGGTCCGCCACCACGCGCTTGCGCGCCGTCGCGACGTCGAGGCCCGCGTAGGGGCCGGCGTTCGCGTTCAGCGTGGCGTCGGGATTCATCACGTTGATCGAGGGCAGGCCGAGCCGTCGGCCGCAGGCGAAGTCGTTCGGGTCGTGGGCCGGCGTCACCTTCACCGCGCCGGTTCCGAACTCCCGATCCACGAAGGTGTCGGCCACGATCGGGATCTCGCGACCGAGGAGCGGCAGGCGCACGTGCTTCCCGACGAGGCGCGCGTAGCGCTCGTCGTCGGGGTGCACCGCCACCGCGGTGTCGCCGAGCAGCGTCTCGGGCCGCGTGGTCTCGACCTCGATCGCGCCGCTCCCGTCTGCCAGCGGATAGCGGATGCGCCAGAGCTTCCCGGCGACGGGCTTGAAGGGGCTCTCGAGGTCCGAAAGCACCGTGCTGCAGCGTGGACACCACGAGACGAGGTACTCGGCGCGGTAGATCAGGCCCTCGTGGAAGAGCCGCACGAAGGTCTCGCGCACCGCGCGCGAGAGGCCGGGGTCCATCGTGAAGCGCTCGCGCGACCAGTCGCAGGACGAGCCCAGGGCCTGGAGCTGCTCGAGGATCCGCGCGCCGTACTGCGCCTTCCACTCCCAGACCCGCGCCACGAAGGCCTCGCGGCCGAGGTCGTGGCGGGTCTTGCCCTGTTTCGCGAGCTCGCGCTCGACCACCACCTGGGTCGAGATGCCGGCGTGATCGGTGCCCGGCACCCAGAGCACGTTGAAGCCCTGGAGGCGCTTGTGGCGTGCGAGGAGGTCCTGGAGCGTGTTGTTGAGGGCGTGGCCGAGGTGGAGCGAGCCCGTCACGTTCGGCGGCGGGATCACCATCGAGAACGTGGGGCGCAGGTCCGGCGGATCCCCGGGGCCCGGCGCGTTCGCGCGGAACAGCTCGCGCTCGAGCCAGACCCGGTACCAGCGGGCCTCGGCAGGGCGCGGATCGAAGCGCGTCGGCAGCTCGGGGACGGCGTTCGGCACGGAGAAGCGAGTCTAGCCGCGCCCCGCAGAGCGCGGCCAGCCGTGCGGCAGCGGGCCGGCTACTCGACGTCGCCCTTCATGCGCCGGATCTCCTCGCGCACCAGCGCCTCGGCCATGGCCGGGATCACCTCCCAGGCGACGGCCTCCACGCGCGCGAGGACCTGCCGCACGATCGTGTCGGAGAGATCCGCGAAGGCCTCCCAGGCGACCTTCTCGAGCGTGTCGTGCACGCGCTGGCGCAGCATCGGCGAGAGGTCCGGCAGCGCGTGCGCGGCGCTCGCGGCCGGCGTCGCGGCGACGGGCGTCGCCGGCTCCGGCGGCGCCGAGAAGGCGAGGGGCTCGTCGTCGAGCTCGGCCATCGCGCCCGTCGGCCCGAAGGGGATCGCCTCCTCGAAGGGGACTTCGTCGTCGTCGTCGACGAGAGCCGCCTCGAGGGGCTCGGGAGCGGCCGGCGCGGGCGCCGCGGCAGGCGCTGCCGCCGGCGGCGCGAAGCTCGGCTCGGTGATCGGCTGCGAGGTCGCGAAGCTGGTCTCGGGCGACGACGCGACGCTCGTCGCGGGCGACGACGCGAAGCTGGTCTCGGGAGACGAAGCGTCGGGGAACGAGAAGCTCGGAGCGGTGGGCGTGCGATCCGACGCACCGAGGTCGAGCCCCGCCGGTCCGAAGCCGCCGGCCGCCGTCGTGCTCGCAGGCTCGGCCGCGGGCGCGAGGGCGCGCTTCGAGTCCTCGAAATCCCGGATCGACATGCCGAGGTCGGCGTCGGGCAGGTCGCGCCACGAGCCGGCGTTCGGATCGCCGGCGCCGCCGAGGCCCTGCTCGACCGCGCGCGCGCCAGGCATCGCGCCGAAGTCCGGCGCCGAGATCTCCTCGGTGTAGGGAGCCGGCGACGCCGGCGAGATCCCGCTCCCGGTGCGCGCGAGGGACGCGAGCGGGTCCCGCGCATCGTCGGCGAAGGGATCGAGCGGAGCCGCGGCGGCGGCCGGCGTGGACGCCGCGCTGCCGAGGTCGAAGGGCTCCTCGTCCTCCTCCATCGCGGCCACCACGGTCGAGCCGAGGTCCGCATCGTCCTCGAACAGCGCGTCGGTCGCGGCCTCGACGTCGGAGCTCGCGTCGTCGATGGCCTCGGCCTCCGAGAGCTCGAACATGGTCTTCTCGTAGACCGACTCGACCTCCGTCGGCGCGTCGGCGGCCGCGGTGGTCAGGGTCGCGGTCGGGTCCGCGACGTCCGGCGCGGCGGCGGGCGCTGCGGCCTGGCCCTCGCCGATCAGATCGTCGTCGAAGAAGTCGTAGCCGGCGTCGGCGCCGAGGCCGTCGTCGCTCGCAGGCGGGGCCGTCGCGACGGCGGCGGGCGGGGTAGCCACCGCCTGTGCCGCGGGCGCGGCGCTGGCGCTCTGGGCCAGCAGCCGATGCACGGTCTCGACGAGCGCCTGGGCCTCGAACGGCTTCGTGATGTGCCCGTCGGCGCCGGCGCGGCGCGCGCGCTCCTCGTCGAAGGCCTCGAAGGTTCCGGAGAGCAACAGTACGGGGACGTGCCGCAGCGAGGGATCGGCCTTCAGCGCTTCGCAGACCTCGTAGCCGTTGCGGCCGGGCATCACGACGTCAGCGAGCACGAGGTCCGGGCGCACCGCCTTCGCGCGCGCGATCGCGTCGTCGCCGTTGTCGACGGTCACGAGCGTGACGTCCTCGTTCGCGAACGTGAGGCCGACGACCTTCTGGATCGTCACGCTGTCGTCGGCGAGGAGCAGGGTCTTCGGCATCGATCCCCCGGCGGCGGGCGGCGCCCGCAGCGACTGGTGCTGGCTCCGGGCCCCCCGACCCGGCAATCCACCCGGCGTATCGACCGACGTCCCCTCCGAGTTGACGGGAATTCGCCGACGGAAGTGGCACGGGCGCGACCGACTTGCACGCTACGGCGGGGTCGCTGGCGCATCAAGTCGCCGGGGCTGGGCTCCGATACGCACGGCGGATGCGGGGCCGTCAGGTCCGCGTCTCGAGAGGGGTGAGGCGATGGAGCTGCGTGCCGCGGCGGCGACCGACGTCGGGCGCCGCCGGCGCAACAACGAAGATGCCTTCGCGGTCGCCCGCGAGCACGGCCTCTTCCTGGTCGCCGACGGCATGGGGGGCCACACCGCGGGCCAGGTCGCGAGCGAGACCGCTGCCCGTGAGGTCCTGGCCGCGATCCTCGAGAGCGCCGCGAACGGCACGAGCCCGAGCGAGCGCCTGCGCGCCGCGGTCACCGCCTCGAACGACGCGATCTTCCAGATGGCGAAGCGCAAGCCCGAGCTCTCGGGCATGGGCACCACGCTCGTCACGCTGCTCAGCGTCGGCGACCGCGCCGCGCTGGCGCACGTCGGCGACAGCCGAGCCTACCTGGTGCGGCGTGGCCGCATCCGCCAGCTCACGGACGACCACTCCCTGGTGGGCGAGCTCCAGCGCCGTGGCGAGCTCACCGCCGACGCGGCCCAGCGCCATCCGCATCGCCACGTGCTGACACGCGCCCTCGGCGTGCGACGCGGCGTGGAGCCGGATCTGGCCGAGCTCTCGCTCGCGCCGGGCGACGTGTTCGTGCTCTGCACCGACGGTCTCACCACCCACGTGAAGGACGAGGAGATCGCGGAGCGCGTCGAGTCCGAGAACGACGAGCAGATCGCGGCGAAGGCCCTGGTCGACCTCGCGAACGAGCGCGGGGGCGAGGACAACGTCACCGTCGTGGTGGTGAGGTGTTCGGAGTAGGGCTGCGAGAGCCACCGCGCCCCGCGGTCGGAGGCGGGTCATGGTCACGCGACGACCGTGAGGTGCGCCACGCGCGCCGCTCGAAGTGACCGGAAGCCTCGCGACGAACGCGGAGGAGCGGGGCCATGAGCCCTCCGACCCCTCGCACGCCGCGCCGCTTCTTAGCGCTCCGTCAGCCCCTTCAGCTTCGAGCGCAGCCGCAGCACGGCCTTGGTGTGGATCTGGCACACGCGGGACTCGGTGATCCCGAGGATCGTGCCGATCTCCTTCATGTTCAGGTCCTCGTAGTAGTAGAGCGAGATCACGACGCGCTCCTTCTCGGGCAGCGTCGAGATCGTATCGCCCACGATCTCCTTCATCTCGGTGAGCTTCAGGTGCGCGTAGGGGTTCTCGCTCTGCGCGTCCTCGACGATGTCCGCGAAGCTGCCCGTGCGCTCGCCCTCGTTGCTGCCGCCACGGATCTCTTCGAGGTTCACGAGCGAGATCCCGCGCACCTGGTTCATCAGCTCGTGGAACTTGTCGATCTGCAGGCCGAGGGAGTCCGCGACCTCCTCGTCGCTGGCGGAGCGACCGAGGCGCTGCTCGACCTCGCCGTAGGCGCGCTCGAGGCGGCGGCTCTTCTGGCGCACGCTGCGCGGCACCCAGTCGAGGGAGCGGAGCTGGTCGAGGATCGCGCCCTTGATGCGGAACTCGGCGTAGGTCTTGAACTTGCAGTTCTTGTCGGGGTCGTACTTCTCGATCGCGTCCATCAAGCCGATCACGCCGGTGTTGTGGAGGTCGTCGAGGTCGATGTGGGAGGGCAGGCGGACTGCGATGCGATTGACGATGTACCGGATCAGGGGCGCGTGCTCGAGGACGATCTGCTCTTTCAGCGTGGCCGGGATCTCGTTGTTCGCGTCCTTGAGCTCGCGGAGCACGGTCTCCATCGTCCCCTCCTGGTGATCATCGGTCGCACTCTCGGGCTGCGACGGTTGCTGCGGTTGCGGTGTCTGCGATTGCCGTTTCTGACGCATGGCTCGCAGTCCTTCTTGCGTGCGCGTTGCGGACAGAAGCACGGCGCGTGCCAAGGCGGGGCGGAGAGGGCCCGAGACGCGTCGCGCCTCCGGTCTGCCGCGCCGGTGCTCGGCGAAACCCTGGAGCGACGCCGGGTTGTGCGAAGGCCGTTGCGGTGTCGCCGGCGCGAAGCCGGGCTTCGTCCCTGCAGCCGGGCACGGCGGCAGGCTCGGGAGCACGCAACAGCGTCAAGGATCCGACGAAGCGGGGCCGTCGGGAGTTACGGAACCGTCACCTGGGCGGCGTCAGGCCGGTGAGCCGGGCGGCTCGAGCCCGAGCTTCTTCATCTTCTCGAGCAGGGTGGTGCGGTTCAGGCCGAGGCGCTGGGCCGCCTGGTTCTTGTTCCATCCGGTGTGCGCGAGGGCCTGCTGGATCAGATGGAGCTCGAGCTGGCGGACCGTGTCGTTGAAGGGGAGGCCCGCCTCGGGCACCGCGGGCATTGCGAAGCTCGCGGCATCGGGCGCGGCGCGCAGGGCGGGGGGGAGGTCGTCGACGTCGATGTCGCCCTCGCCACGCATCACCACCATGCGCTCCACCAGGTTCTCGAGCTCGCGCACGTTGCCGGGCCAGCCGTGGGCGCACAGGCGCTCGAGCGCCGCACCCGTGATGCCGATCGCCTTCGGCCGGCTCTGGTTCGCGCGGTCGAGGAAGTGGTGGACGAGGAGCGGCACGTCCTCGCGCCGCTCGCGCAGGGGCGGCGACTCGATCGGGATCACGTTCAGGCGATAGTAGAGGTCCTCGCGGAAGCGCTTCTCGCGGATCGCCTGGGGCAGGTCCTGGTTGGTCGCCGCGACCACGCGCACGTTCACGCGCACCGTCTTCGAGGAGCCGACCGGCTCGAACGTGCGGTCCTGCAGCACGCGCAGGAGCTTCACCTGGAGATTCGGGCTCATGTCCCCGATCTCGTCCAGGAAGATCGTGCCGCCGTTCGCGACCGAGAAGCGGCCCTCGCGGTGCGATACGGCGTTGGTAAAGGCGCCCTTCAGGTGCCCGAAGAGCTCGCTCTCGAGCAGCTCCCCGGGGATCGCGCCGCAGTTCACCGTCACCAGCATGTGGTCGGCGCGCCGGCTGTTGTAGTGCAGCGCCCGGGCGATCAGCTCCTTGCCGGTGCCGCTCTCGCCTGTGATCAGCACCGTGCTCTCGGTGTCCGCGACCTTCTCGATCGTGTCGAGCACGCGTCGCAGCGCAGCGCTGTGGCCCACGATGTTGTCGAACTTGTACTTCGACCGGAGCTGGTTGTGCAGCATCCGGTTCTCGGCGCGCAGGCGGCCGTGCTCGATCGCCTGCTCGACCAAACGCCGCACGACGTCGAGATGCGACTGGTCGAAGGGCTTCTCGAGGTACCAGAAGGCGCCGGCCCGCAGCGCCTCGACCGACGACTCGGCGCTGCCGTAGCCGGTCACCACGATGCAGGGCAGGTCCGGCTCGAGCTCGTGGATCTGGCGCACCAGCTCGAGCCCGTTGATGCCGGGCATCTTCACGTCGCAGAGCACGAGGTCGACGGGCTGCGAGGCCACGATCGAGAGCGCCTCGCTCGCGTCGCGGGCGGACGAGACCGTGTGGCCGCTGCGGGCGACGATGCGTTCGAGGGCCCTTCGGTAGAGCTCTTCGTCGTCGACGATCAGGACGTGGGATTTGCGCAGCGCCGTGCCTCCCCCGGGAACGTCGCAGAGCCGGAGCCGCCCCAGGATACGAACCGGTCCCCCTGCCTGCCATGGCGGCCCGAGGCCCGGCTCGGCGCCCCGACTTGCGGCGCAGGCCAGATCTCTCTTGGAAGCCTCGGCCACGTCGAGTAGATTGCGCGGCGATCCTCCCCCGCTGACGAGAGCATCCCTTGGAGCCTTTCGTGAGCCACTCGGCGCCGCTGGTGCGCATCATCGTCGCGCAACCACGGCAGCGCCTCGGTAGCCCCGGGCCGCTCGGCGGGACGGCGCGCGTGCTCGAGCACCTCGGGCGCGAGATGGACATCGCGATCGTCCACGACGCCGAGACCTGCCTCGCCCGGGCCGCGGGCGCGCCGACCGATCTCGTGGTGCTCGACGCCGGCCTCGACGCCGAGGGCGACGAGATCCTCGAGGCCCTGCGCGCGAGCGGGCCGCCGGTGGTGGTCGTGACGGATCGTCCCGACGACGAGCGCATCCACGCTGCGTTCCGGAACGGGGCGGCGGACTGCGTCGCCGCAGGCCAGGACTACGCCCGGGTGCTCCCGATCGTCGCGCTGGAGCAGATCCGGCGCTGGCGGGAGACCGTCGAGCGCGGGCAGGTCGAGCAGCGCCTGCGGGATCTCGAGCGCCTCGGCGACGCGATCGTCGAGGCCATCCCGGCGCCGATCGCCGTGCTGAGCGCGGACGGCCGGGTCGTGAGCGCGAACCCCGAGTTCGCCCGGGCCTTCTCCGCGCCGCTCGAAGCGATCGCAGGCAAGCGCCTCGAGCACCTCGTGCCCGCGGAGCTGTTCGAGAGCGGTGTGCTGCGCCTCTTGATCGCGTCGGCGTCGCGGCCTGGCGGGGGCGGGGGCGTCGATCGGGGCACGGTCGGCCGCAGCCGGCGCTTCGACGTGCGCGTGCGCCGGCTCGGCGAGCGCAGCGGGATCCTGGTCGTGCTCTGGGACGTGACCGAGCGCGACCAGCTCGCGAAGCGCCTAGCAGATCTCACTCGTTACAACGAGAACGTGATCCAGAACCTGAACAGCGCGCTGCTGGTGGTGGACCGCAACGGCGCGATCAGCTCCGCGAACCAGGCGGCCGAGAGCATCTTCGCAGTCGAGCCCGGCACCCTGCGCGGCCAGCTCCTCTGGGACTGGTTCCCCGGCACGCCGCCCGAGCGCCTGCTCGTCGCCCGGACGCTCGCCGACGGCGTCAGCCACCGGGGCGCCGAGACCGTGATCACGCGGCGCGACGGCACCCTGATCCCGATCGGGATCTCGTGCGCCCCCCTCACCGACGCCGCGGGCGAGCGGATCGGCGCGGTCGCGATCCTGCAGGACCTGTCGGAGATCAAGGAGCTGCAGCGCGCGGTGCTGCAGAACGAGAAGATGGCCTCGATCGGCCAGCTCGCCGCCGGCGTCGCCCACGAGATCAACAACCCGATGGGCTTCATCCACGCGAACCTGTGCCAGATGGCGGAGTACCTGACCGACCTGCGGCGCATGTGGGAAGAGGTGGGGCGGCTGCAGGAGACGATCGCCGGGGGCGCGCTCGGCGAGATCCGTCGCCAGTCCGTCGCGCTCACGGAGCTCGCCCGCGAGCTCGACGTCGAGTACCTGGTCTCGGACTTCGGGAAGGCGTTGCGCGAGTCGCAGGAGGGCTCCGAGCGCATCCGCCACATCGTGCAGGACCTGCGGAGCTTCTCGCGTCACGATCCCGGCGAGCGCACCCTCGCCGACATCAACGAGTGTCTCGACTCCACCGCCAGCATCGCGTGGACCATGATGAAGCACTCGGTGGTGCTGCGGAAGGAGTACCGGGACGTCCCGCGCGTGCGCTGCTACCCGATGCAGCTCAAGCAGGTGTTCATGAACCTGCTGGTGAACGCCTACCAGGCGATCCAGGAGCGCTTCGGCCAGAGCGGCGAGATCGGCGAGATCCGGCTCCAGACCGGGGAGCGCGGCGGCGGCGTCTCGGTGACCGTCACGGACAACGGCATCGGCATCCGGCCCGAGCACGTGACCCGCATCTTCGATCCCTTCTTCACGACCAAGGAGGTCGGGATCGGCACCGGCCTCGGGCTCTCGACCTCGTTCAGCATCGTGCAGCGCCACGGCGGAACGCTGAAGGTCGAGAGCAAGCCCGGCGAGGGCTCGACCTTCGAGCTCTTCCTTCCGCTCGCGGCGGGCGAGGAGGCGGCGACGCCCGCGGGCGGCGGCGGACCGGGTCGACCGGGTCTCTCGTGACCGCCGCAGAGTCGCGCGCGACCGTGCTCGTCGTGGACGACGAGGTGCGGATCCTCTCGGCCGTGCAGCGCTCGCTGCGTCGCGAGGGCTACGAGATCCTGACCGCAGAGACGCCGGCCGAGGCGCTCGCGATCCTCGCCGAGCGCAGCGTCGACCTGATCGTCTCCGACCAGAAGATGCCGGGCATGAGCGGCCTCGAGTTCCTGGCGCGCGCGATCGTTCTGCAGCCAGGAGCAGCCCGGCTGTTGATCACGGGCTGGACGGAAGAGGTGCCCCGCGAAGAGATGGAGGCCCTCGGCATCCGCGCGCTGCTGCCGAAGCCCTGGGACGACGGGCAGCTCAAGCAGGCGGTGCGGGAGGCCCTCGGGCGCTGAGGGGTGCTTGAGCCCGTCTTCCGACGCGCCGATCCGCAGCACGGGAGGCGCGGCGATGCGCGGGCTCACGGCGTTGTCCTTGCTTGCGATCGGAACCGCGTTCGCGCTGACCTGGCTGCGCGCCGAGGCGCCGCCGGCGCCGGTGCCTGCCCCCGCCGCGCAGGCGCCGACCCCGCAGGCGGTGCTCGCGCCGCCGGCGCCGCCTCCGCCCCCCGCCGCTCCGAGCGCCGCGCCCGCGGCGCGCGAGCTCCTGCGCTACCGGGCGCCCGACGGCCACGTCGGCATGACCGACGACCCCGCGCGCGTGCCCCCGGGCGCGACGATCCTCGCGCGCGAGACCGTCCGCGAGCCGGCGCCGGCTGCCGAGGCGCCCGCGCGCGAGCGCGTGCTCGCCGCCGCGCGGGTGCCGCGCACGCCCGCGGCGTCCGACGACGCTGCGGCCGAGGACTTCTGGCGCGAGCGGGCGCGACGGGTGCTGGCCGATCTGTCCCGCGCACGGGACGCCACAGCGGTCGCCGAGCGCGTCGCGCGCGGCGCGTGTCGTCGCTATCGCGATCACTTCGGCAGCCTGCGATCGAGCGGGGACTGCGCATACGAGAGGGAGCAGCTCCGCCTCGCGCGCGAGCGCCAGGCGGCGGTGCGCACGTACCTGCTCGAGGACCTCGGCGAGGAGTGCCGTCGCGGCGGCTGCCTGCCGGGCTGGATCCGCGCGGCCGAGGACGGCGCGGGCCCGGATCCGCTCGCCGACGCCGATCGCGACGGCTACGACGCCGACGGCGACGGCTTCGACCACGATCCCGACGTCGAGAGCAGCGACGGCTGAGGCGCTCCCCGGGGTCTCAGGCGAGCCGGCTCAGGTATTCGAGGTCCTGCTTCTGGGAGTTCTTCGCGCCGATGGTCAGGACGCGGAACCGCCGCACCTCGCCCTTCTGGTAGTAGATGCGGCCCTTGCCGGCGAAGCCGAGCTCGAAGATCGAGAGCTGCGGGGGCAGGCCGCCGACCTTGCGCCGAATCGCGGCGGTGTCGGGCTCGTCCGAGAGGCGCTTCATCGCCTCCTCCGCCTTGAGCTGCATCTCGGCGTCGCGCAGGGCCACGAGGTCGTCGATCGCGCGATCGTCGATCTCGAGATTCTTGTAGAGGGTGCGGAGCCGCCGCGCGAGATGCTCGGCTTCCCGGGCGCGCCCGCCGGACGCGGGGGCGTCCTTCGCCGCGCGCTTGAGCCGCTGCTCGAGCTGCCCGATCTCGTCGTCGCGCTTCGCGACGTCGCGCATCGCCTCGTCGAGCAGCTCCTCGAGCGTGCGGCGCTCGGAGTCGAGGGCGCTCGCCTTCATCGCCTCCTCGCGCAGCGTGCGCTCGCGCGCCTCGAGCGCGCGCAGCTTCTGGGCCAGCCCGGCCCGCTCGGCTTGCAGGGCGTGGATCTCCTCGCGGTGGATCTCGTCGGCCGGCTCGACCTCCTCCAGGCGCGAGCGCACCTGCTCGAGCTCGCGCTCGATCGACGCGGCGCGGCCGGCGGTCACGTCCCGGGCCGCGATCGCCGCTTCGAGGCGCTCGGCCTCGCGCCGCGCGATGCGCCGCTGGAAGCCGAAGAGCGCCGTGACGAGCAGCGCCGCGTAGGTGACGAGGAGCAGGTTCGCGACGAGGGCGTTGTGCGGCACCGCGACCTCGAGGTCGACCCGCACCGGCAGCAGGCGCTCGGCCTCGCGCACCCATTCCCAGGGATCGGTGAAGGCGGGCGGCGGAGGCAGGGTGCGCCCGTCGACGTAGAGCGGCGTCTGCCCGTCCGCGGCGAAGACGAGCACCGTCACCTCGACGCCGCCGGGGCGGATCCACGGCGAGTCGTGCAGCACCGACTCGACACGCTCCTGGATCTGGGTGGAGACGGGCCCACCGCCGGGATCGATCGCGACGGCTTGCGCGAGACGGGATTCGAAGTGCGCGAACAGGGCGCGCTCGAGCGCCTTCACGCTGAACACGTAGAGCAGGACGAAGAGCACGATCGCGACGTAGGTCGAGCGGAAGCTGGTGATGCGATCGCCCTCGGCAGGCGCGCTCTTCGCAGGCTCGTGGGGAACGACGTTTCCCTCTTTCGGCAACGGATTTGCCATGCAGGCGAAACATACCGCCCGAAATCCCGGGAACCACGACGCCAAGCTGTGGCGGCGAGTTGCACGCTTCTTGCACTCTTGCGGTCACGTGCAGAGCGAAATCGAGCAGGGGTCCGAGCGGCGGCGCGCACGCGCACCGTTTCGCGGCTGGGTCGAGCTCGCCGCCGGCCGCGAGCGCCGGCGTGCGGCCGGCCTCGACCTGTCCGCGGGCGGGGTCGGCGTGAGCCTCGCCGCGCCGTGGACCGGCGACCCGCAGCGTCTCGAGGCCGAGTTCGCGCTGCCGGGGATCGGGCTCCCGCTCGTGGTCGCGGGCCGCGTCGCGTGGCGGAGCCCCGACGGACTGCGCCTCGGCATCGCATTCAGCGACCTCGACCCGGGCCTCGAAGAGATCCTCGAGGGCTTCGCCAGCGGGCGCCTCGTCTAGGCGACCGCTCGACCGCGCCCGGCGCCGGGCCCCCGCGGCCGCGCGCTCGCACCGGCCCCGGCGGCCGCTCCCCAAGGCTCGTCGCGAGGCTACCTTGCGCGCCGCCGTGCGTGTCGTCGACCTCGACCGGGACATGAGCGACGTGATCCCGACCGGGACCACGCGCGACAGCCAGCACCTCTTCGATCAGATGACGGAGCGGACGCTCGCGCTCGCGCGGCCGGGCCCCGGCACGCGCGTGCTCGACGTCGCGAGCGGCTTCGGTCAGGACACCCGGGCGCTGTCGGCGCGCGGCGCCTGGGCGGTGGGCGCAGAGCCGTCGTCGCGCATGCTCGGCTGGGCCCGGCTCGTCGACGGCAAGGAGCGCGAGGCGGGGCGTGCGACGCCGCGCTGGGTGCAGGCGTGGGGCCACCGGCTGCCCTTCGCCGACGGCAGCTTCGACGCCGCGCTCTGCAAGGGCGCCCTCGACCACTTCGACCAGCCCGAGCGCGCGATCGCGGAGATGGCGCGGGTGGTCCGGCCCGGCGGCCGGGTGGTGCTCGCGATCGCGAACTTCGAGTCCCTGGCCTGCCGCGCGGCGCGCGCCCTCGACACCGTGCGCGAGGACTGGCTGGCGCGGCCCGGACGCCGCGGCCGCCGACACTACGACGTGCCGGCCGACCACTTCACCCGCTACGAGCTCGACCTGATGCGCGAGCAGGCGGAGCGTCACCTCGAGCTCGAGGTGGTGGAGGGCGTCTCCCTCGCCTGGGGACTCCCGGGCTGGACGCGCCTCGTCCAGGGCCTTCCCGAGCCCGTGGCCCGCGGAGCGCTTCAGGCCCTCGAGGCCGTCGCGCGCCGCACGCCTTCCCTCGCGGACGTGGTGCTGCTCGCGGGCCGCCCGCGTCGCTCCGCCAGCACCGCCCGATAGACCTCGACCGTGCGCGCCGCGATCCGCGGCCACGACCAGGCGCGGATCACGTTCTCGCGCGCCGCACGTCCGAGGGCCGCGCGCGCCTCCGGCGGCCGCTCGAGCAGCTCGCGGATCGCGGCCGCAAGCGACGCGGGGTCGGCGACCCGCGCGAGCGTCCCACCACCCGCCGTGCGCATCAGCTCCGGCAGGGCGCCCGCGTGGCTCGCGACCACCGGCGTGCCGCAGGCCATCGCCTCTGCCGCGGGCAGGCCGAAGCCCTCGTAGCGCGACGGCACGACCACGAGCGCGGCGCGGTTGTAGAGCTCGACGAGGCGCGCCTGCGGCAGGCGCCCGGTGATCGTCACCCGCGACGCGATGCCGAGCTCGCGTCCGCGCGTGCGCGCGAGGTGCAGCGCGTGGTCCTCGTCCACGAGGGTCAGGCGCACCTCGTCGGGCAGCAGGGCCATGGCCTCGAGCAGGGTGTCGACGCCCTTGTTGGGATCCGACGCGCGCCCGATGCAGAGCAGCTCGCGCGGCGCGCGCTCGACGCCCGGCAGGGGCCGGAAGATCTCGGTGTCGAGCCCGTTGCCGACGTTCGCGATGCGCGCCTCCGCGACCCGGAAGTCGCGCCGGATCTCGCGCCGCGAGAGCTCCGACGAGGTGATCACGCGATCGAGCCGCCGCGCCACGAAGGCCTGCATGCCGACGGGATAGAACTCCATGGTGCCGAGGGCCTCGCGCAGCGTCCGGTCGCGCGCGAACGAGGCGCGGCGATCGACCGAGAGCGGGTGGTGGATGGTCGTGACGACGGGCAGCCCGAGGGCGCCGAGCGCGAGCAGGCCGTAGCCGAGAGATTGGACGTCGTGCACGAGATCGAAGCGCTCGCCCGCGCGCAGGCGCGGGACGAGCTCGCGCAGCGCGCGGACGCTGAAGGCGAAGGGCTCCGGCAGGAAGCCGAAATGGGTCGCCGCGAGCTCGTAGAAGTAGAGCGGCGCGAAGGCGCGGAGCGGCTTCGGCCAGGGCAGCAGCACGGCGGAATCCGGATCGAAGCGCTTGCCCCAGAGCTGGGGGTTCGGGAGCCGCGTCACGCGGCGCGCGAAGGGCATCGCGTCGGGGTAGGGCGGGCCGACCAGCACCGTGATCTCGTGCCCGAGGCGCGCGAGCTCGCGGGCGAGGAACCAGAGGTAGATGCCCTGGCCGCCGCTGTGCATGTTCCCGCGGTAGCCGAGGAAGCAGATGCGCAGCGGACGCGAGCCGTCCGCCCCGGCCGGCGCTGCGGCGCTCAAGCGCGGGCCCGCGCCCGCTTCTCCGCGTAGAGCACGACGCTCTTCGGGAACACGTAGTTGAGCGCGCGCTCGAGCCGCCTCATCAGGGGCGACTGCGTCGCCTTCAAGAGAAAGATCCGGTAGGCGCGCACGAGCCGGCTCTCGTCGGCCCGCGGCAGGCCCGCGATCGAGCGCAGCGCCCAGTAGGGCGTGTGCAGCGCGTGCGCGAATCCGACGCTCGTCGTGGCGAGGCCCGCGCGTCCCAGGGCCGACGCGAGCTCGCGCGGCTTGAAGATCCGGATGTGGCCGCCGGGGCTCTCGAAGTAGTCGTCTCCGAGCCGCAGGTAGAGATGCTCGCTGGTCGCGGTCGGGATCGTCACCGCCATGCGGCCGCCGGGCTTCGTCACGCGCGCGAGCTCCCGACACGCAGCCGCGTAGTCGTGGACGTGCTCCATCACCTCGGAGCAGATCACGCGGTCGAAGGTGCCGTCGCGGAAGGGCAGCCGGAAGGTGTTGCCGTGCATCATCACGCCGAAGGACCCGACCTCCTTCGCCCGTGCGCGCAGCGGTCCCGACGCCCGGTCGAGGGAGGCGCGATCGAGGTCGAGGCCGAAGACGCGGGCGCCGCGGTCGAGGGCGCCGAAGCAGTGCCGGCCCTCACCGCAGCCGGCGTCGAGCAGCCGGTGCCCCGGCCGCAGGTCAAGCTGCGCGAGATCGACGGTGAGCAGCACGGATCGTCTCGGCGAACACGTCCACCAGCTCGGCCGCGGCGCGCTCCCAGCGGAAGAGGCGCTGCACCCGCGCCCGGGCGGCGTGTCCCATGCGCTCCGCGCGCTCGCGCTCGGCGAGGATCTCCGCGGCCGCGGCCGCGAGCGCGCGGGGATCCCGCGGCGGCACGAGGCGCCCGGCCTCGCCGTCGGTTCCGACCACCTCGGGCAGGGCGCCGACGGCGTTCGCGATCACCGGCAGGCCGCAGGCCATGGCCTCGCTCGCCGGGAAGCCGAAGCCCTCGAAGAAGCTCGGCACCACGGCGACTCGGCCCGTCGAGTACTCGCGCACGAGCTCGGACACCGTGAGCATGCGCTTGTGCACCGTCACGCGGCCTTCGAGGCGGTGCTTGCGGATGAAGCGCGGCACGAGCCCGTTCTCCGGGATGCGCCCGTCCACGATCTTCAGCGTGACGTGCTCCGGCAGGTGGGTCATCGCCTCGAGCAGGGTGCCGATTCCCTTCTTCCGATCCTCGGTGCGGCCGACGAAGAGCAGATCGGCCTGCTTCGCGACCTCGGGCACGGGACGGAAGAGGTCGAAGTCGGTGCCGTTGTAGACGACCGGCACCTCCTTCTCCGGGATCCCGAAGTAGCGCTCGATCTCGGTGCGCGACGCCTCGCTCACGGTCACGATGCGCGCAAGCCGCGGCGCCACCACCTGCTGCATGAGGAGTGGGAAGTAGAGCGTGCGCCGGATCTTCTTCTTCAGGCTCGGGTCGATCGCGAAGTCGGCTTCGCGGTCGATGTGGAGCGGGTGGTGGATCACCGAGACCACCGGCGTGCCCGCCGCCTGGATCCCGAGCAGTCCCCACGACAGGCACTGGTTGTCGAAGACGACGTCGAAGCGGTGCCTGCGCTGCAGCTCGCGCCAGCGCAGGAAGAGCCGCAGGCCGAAGCTCTGCATCTCGGGGAAGACGCCCATCTGCGAGACGCCGAGCTCCCACAGGTTCACGGGCCAGAGGAGGCGCAGCGGATTCTCGCGCTTCGCCCAGTCGGGATGGGGCAGCCCGAAGACGTTCTCGTTCGGGATGCGGTGGAGCGGGATGCCGGGCTCGAGCTCCGGGTAGGGCGGGCCCGCGATCACGTGGACCTCGTGGCCCGCCTTCTGCCACTCGCGCGCGAGGTAGGCGGCATAGATGCCCTGCCCGCCGCAGAACATGTTGCCGCGATAGGTGAGGAGGGCGATGCGCATGGCGTCCGGGCGGCGCCCTAGCGGCCGGCGTCGGCGGAGGGCTCGGGATCGAGCTCCGGGGCAGGCTCGGGCTCGACCCGGATCGTGGCGATCGTCCAGCCGACCCAGAACGCGAGGCCGAGCAGGAAGAACGTGACGGCCGCGACCGGGATCGCGAGGGCGAGATAGCTCCCGCGCAGCAGGCCGATCAGGAACAGCAGACCAACCAGGGCGACGCCGACGCAGATCATCGCGCCCTGCTTGCGGGAGGAATCGGTCATGGGGGGTGTCCTTCCGAAGCCGCGGAAACAGGGCCGGAAGATGAGGAGGCGGGGCCGGGCCGTCAACCCGCGCGCCGGGCGGCGGCCCTGCCTAAGATGCGCGCCGTGCGCGTGATCGGCCTCATGTCGGGAACCTCGGCGGACGGCATCGACGCCGCGCTGGTCGAGTGGCCGGCGGGGACGGCGGCCCAGCCGTTCCGGCTGCTCGCCTTCCGCGAGGAGCCCTTCGAGCCGGCGCTGCAGGAGCGGATCCACCGGCTCGCCGCGGCGGCGGTGCCCGGGCCCGAGACGCTGCGCGAGCTCGCGCGCCTCGACGTGCTGCTCGGCGAGCGCTTCGCCGCCGCCGCCGCCGCCGTGGCGGAGCAGGCGGGCGTCGCCCTCGATGCGGTGGACGCGATCGCCTCCCACGGCCAGACGGTGGCGCACCACCCCGAGGACCGGGCCACGCTCCAGATCGGCGATCCCTCCGTGATCGCCGAGCGCACGGGCGTGGCGACCGTCGCGGACTTCCGCCCCCGCGACGTCGCCGCCGGTGGCGAGGGCGCGCCCCTCGCGCCGTTCTTCCACTTCGCCGCCCTCGGCAGTCCGGCCGAGTCGCGGGTGGTCCTGAATCTCGGCGGCATCGCCAACGTGACCTGGATCCCGCGCGGCGCGAAGGCCGACGACGTGATCGCCTTCGACGTCGGACCGGCGAACGCGCTCCTCGATGGCGTGGTGCGAATCGCGAGCGGCGGCGCCGAGCGCTTCGACCGCGACGGCGCCCGGGCGCGTCGGGGCCGCGTAGACGGAGCGCTTCTCGCGCGCCTGCTCGACGACGACTTCCTGCGCCGGCCGCCGCCGAAGTCCACGGGCCGCGAGCGCTACGGCACGCGCGAGGCCGAGGCGCTCGCCGCTGAGTGGCGCGCGGCGGCTCGCGCCACCGACGACCTGGTCGCGACGCTCGCCGCGTTCACCGTCGAGTCCGTCGCGCGCGCGTGTCGCGACTTCCTGGGCGGCGGGCCCGTCGAGCGCCTCCTGGTCTGCGGCGGCGGCGCGCGCAATCCGGCGGTGATGGACGGTCTCTCGCGCGCGCTCCCCGGCGCCACGGTCGAGCCCGTGGACGCCGCCGGCGTGCCGGGCGCCGCGGTCGAGGCGATGGCCTTCGCGCTCATGGGCCGCAATGCGCTGCTCGGGATCCCGAACCACCTGCCGCGCACGACCGGCGCCGCCCGCGCCGCGGTGCTGGGCGAGATCGTGCCGGGACGCAGCGGGCGGATCCCGCGCTTCTAGCGCGCGCCGGGGCTCAGAAGGGGATGACCATCCCGTCGTCCGCGGTCTCGAACTCGCAGCGCCCGCGGCGCGCCGACATCGCGGCACCCAGATGCGTCAGCACGAAGCGCCCGCAGTCGAAGTCGCCCTTGTGGGCCGCGAGCTCCTCGAGCGAGAGGTGGAAGTCGAGGCTCCGGCGCTCGAGGGTGCACTCGCAGACGAAGAGCTCGGCGCCGCGCGCGTGACGGGGCAAGCCGTCGAACCAGCCGGTGTCGCCGCTGTAGACGATGCGCCGCCGGCCGGCCTGGATCGCGAAGCCGTGCGGGCAGGCATCGGCCTGGTGTCGCGTCTGGAAGGCCTGGACGCGCACGGGCCCGACGTCCGCCTCGACTCCCTGCGCGAGCTCCTGGAACAGGAGCGGGAAGGGAAGCGAGCGGAACTCGAGGTCGTGTCCCAGGGCGCGCGCGGCGGCATGCACCCGCCGCTCGATCCCGGGCGGCCCTGCGACGCGAAGCGGCCGCGTGCGGCGATCCTCCCAGATCGAGGCCAGCAGGAGCTGCGGCAGCCCGGAGAAGTGGTCGGCGTGGAAATGCGAGATCAGCACCGCCTCGATCTCGGCGCGCGGGATGCCGAGCGCGTTGAGCCCGCTGCCCGTGGTGCCGCCGCAGTCGATCAGCACCGCGCCGGAGGGCGCGCGCAGGAAGAGCGCCGACTGGCGGCGGCCGCCCGCGCCGAAGGCGTCGCTCGTGCCGACGAAGACGAGCTCGCTCATGCGCCCTCGCCCTCTGCATCGGGGGGACACGGATGGAAGGCGCCGCCCGCGAACACGCCGTCGTGTGCGGCGAAGCCATCGGGCACGCGCTCGCCGTCCCAGACCACCGCGCGGCGGAGCGCGACGTCGCGCCCGAGCGTCGCGCCCGCGCCGATCACGAGGTCCGGCGCGAAGCGGACGCCGGCGGCGCGGGCCACGGCATCGGCGTCGAGATACGAGAGGCGGGGGGGCGCGAGGTTCGCGGCGAGGTACTCGCCCGGGGTACCGACCGGCTCCCAGACGCTGTCGGCGTCGGTGGCAACGACGCCCCGGACGTCGCGCGCCCCGCGCGCGAGCATCGGAGCGACCCAGGCGTCGAGATGGCTGAACACCTCTTCCTCCGGCAGCGCGTCGAAGGCGCGGGGCGAGACCACGTTGGCCCAGGCATAGAGCCCCGCGCGGGCCTCGCCGCCGAGATCGAAGCGCCGCCCGATGCGCCGCACCCGACTCTCGGCATCGACGCCGATCGTACCGAAGGCCCCCGCACGTCGATCCTCCCGCAAAAGGAGGGTGATCGCGTCGCCGCGCGTGCGGTGCCCGGCGAGGAGCGCCCCGAGGTCGTAGTCGAGCACCATGTCGCCGCCGAGGATCAGGCAGGGATCGCTCTCGCGCAGGAAGGCCGCGGCCCGCCGGATCCCCCCGCCGGTGCCGAGGAGCTGCTCCTCGTAGGAGAAGCGGAGCGAGAGGCCCGGCGGGCAGGAGGCCTCCGCCGCCGCCCGGAGCTGCTCGGGCAGGTGGTGGGTGTTGATCACGACCTCGCGCACGCCGTGGGCGGCGAGGAGGGCGAGCGGGTAGGCGACGAGCGGCAGTCCTCGCACTGGCACGACCGGCTTCGGACGCAGATGTGTGAGGGGCCGGAGCCGGGTGCCGAGGCCCGCCGCGACGATCATCGCGCGCATGGCGAGTCCGGAAGCGCCGCCACGATCTCGGCGAGCCGCGCGAGGGCGGGCCCGTCGCGGGCGACGCGAGCGGCGGCGGCGCGCAGGTAGCGTGCGGTCGCGGGCAGGAAGGCGAGGTAGCTGCGGTCGCCCCGCGTCTCCGCGGTGTAGAGGAAGAGCGCATGGTCCTTGCCCTTGCGCGTGAGGGTCAGGCGATCGAAGCGGCGCGCGAGCTCGTCGGCGGCCGGCGCGTCGGGCAGCCGCGGCCGGATGCGCTCGATCTGGTGCACGAGCTCCGCGTCCGGGAGCTCGACGTAGGAGTCGCGCAGCAGGCAGACGAGGTCGTACTCCGGCGGCGCGAGGAACGCGCCCTGCACGTCGATCACGATCAGGCGCGCGCCGCGCGGCGCTCCGGCGCGCACGTGGAGGTTCGCGGACTGGAGGTCGCGATGCGCCAGGCGATGCGGCGCCGCGCGCAGGGAATCGCCGATCTCGGCGAAGGCCTCCTTCACCGCGCGCTCCTCGCTCGGGCGCGCGGCGCGCCCGAGCGCGAGGGGCAGGCTCCAGCGCGCGAAGAAATCCGCCTTGTAGGCGAAGAACGCGTCGTCGAGACGACGCCGGAAGCTCGCGAGACCGCCGGGATCGCGCGCGGCCTGGTAGCGCGGCACGAGGTCGCAGGCCTCCTCGTAGAGGCTCGTGCGCTCCTCCGGATGCGTCGCCACGGCGTCGCGCAGTGGTGTCGGGCCGGCATCCTCGAGCAGGTCGATCCCGCGCGCGACGTCGCGGCCGTAGCTGCGCGGGACCGGGATGCCCTGGTCCGCGAGGAAGCTGCGCAGGGGCTCGAGGGCCGGCTCGGGCGGGAGCCCGCTCGGCCGTCGCGCGGGATCCTCCGGCGCCTCGATCCGCGCGACCAGGGTCGCGGGCTCGCCGCTGGTGCGAAGGCGCACGAAGCGTCGCAGGCCGAGCCCGCCCGCGAGCGGCTCGAGCGCGCACACGTCGGCGCCGAGGGCCGTGCGCACGAGCGCGCGTAGGGCCTGCTCGAGATCGGGCGGAAGCGCTGCCTGCGGCTCCGTCATCCGATGCTCATGCGGCGAAGAAGAGGTGGCATGCGGCGGTGGCGGCGGCGAAGCCCGCGAGGTCGCCCATGAGACAGCAGGCGAGGGCGTGGCGTCCCTCCTTGATCCCGGCGGCGCCGAAGTAGACCGCGAGCACGTAGAAGGTCGTCTCGGTCGAGCCCTGGAGCGTGCTCACGAGCATCCCGACGAAGGAGTCCGGGCCCTGGGATTTCAGGATCTCGCTCATCACCCCGAAGGCGCCCGAGCCCGAGAGGGGGCGGAGGAGCGCCATCGGCAGCGCCTCGGCGGGGAAGCCGATGCGGCTCGTGAGCGGATCGAGGAGAGCGATCACGAGCTCGAGCAGCCCCGAGGCCCGGAACATCGCCACCGCCGCGAGGATCACCACCAGGAACGGGATGATGCGCACCGAGACCTCGAGCGCTTCCTTGGCTCCGGCGACGGCCGACTCGTAGACCTTCACGCCCCCGGCGAGGCCGACGAGCACCAGCGTCACCACCACCGCGGGCAGCAACCAGGTCGAAAGCACGTCCTTCAGGACGGGGCCGAAGGCCGCGTCCGCAGTCCAGAAATGCCGGGCGAGGGCGACTCCGAGGGCGATCGCGACGGCGCCGATCAGGAGGCGTGCGCGCGCGCTCGCGGGCGGGCGCGCGGCGTCGAGGGGCGGAAGCGGGAGATCCGCCCCGGCGAGGTCGGCGGTGTCGTCTCGCGCTTCGGCCGCGCAGGCCTCCGGGCGATAGCTGCGCCGCCGCCGCAGCGCGAAGTGCACGAGCACTGCGGTCACGGTCGACGCGGTGGTGGCGAGGAGCGTCGGCACCAGGATCGCCGCCGGCTCCTGGGAGCCCGCGCCCGCTCGCACTGCGATCGTGCCGAGCGGAAGCAGCGAGATGCTCGTCGCGTTGATCGCGAGGAACAGCACCATGGCGTCGGTCGCGACGCCGGGCCGCGGATTCAGCCGCTCGAGCTCGGTCATGGCCTTCAGCCCGAAGGGCGTCGCGGCGTTGCCGAGGCCGAGCAGGTTCGAGGCCAGGTTCATGATCATCGCGCCCATCGCCGGATGATCCGCGGGCACGTCGGGGAAGAGGCGCCGCAGGAGCGGCGCGAGCGCGCGGCTCACGCTCAGCAGCAGGCCGCCGTCCTGCGCGACGCGCATCAGGCCCAGGAAGAGCGCCATCACGCCGACGAGGCCGATCACGAGCTCGACGGCGCCCTTCGACCCGTCGAGCATCGCCTTCTGCACGGCATCCATGCGCCCGGTGAAGGCGGCCCAGACGACCGACCCCACGACGAGCACGAGCCAGACGGCGTTCAGCAACCTATCCCCCCGGTTCGATTGCCGCGTCGCAGGCTCCCGGATACGGTGCCGCGCGTCAAGCAAACGCGGCCGCGACTCGTCGCCCGATGGCGCCGGATGCGGCATCGGAGGCTCCGCTGCGTCGCGCCCCGGTCGTCGCCGCCCTCGCGGTCCTGATCGTCCTGCTCGCCTCGCCGCATGAGGCGGCCGCCCGCGCAAGCGCGGGCGCGCTCCGCGGCGACGTCTGCCAGCTCGGCGCTGCGCTCGCGGCGCCGAGCCTGCGCGGCGCGCGGATCGGCGCCCTGGTGGTGCGCGCGCGCGACGGCGCGCTGGTCTTCGCGCGCGACGCCGATCGCTCCTTCGCGCCGGCCTCGAACCAGAAGATCCTGACCGCGCTCGGGGCCCTGACCCGCTTCGGTCCGTCCCATCGCTTCGTGACCGAGGTCCTCGCCGATGCCGCCCCCGACGCGGCGGGCGCGGTCGACACGCTCTACCTGCGCGGGAGCGGCGACCCGGGGCTCGTCTCCGAGCAGTGGTGGCGGCTCGCGGCGGACCTGCGCCTCGCCGGGCTCCGTCGCGTCGGCCGGATCGTGGCCGACGACGGCGCCTTCGATCGCGAGCGCTGGCATCCGTCGTGGACGCCGGTCGGGGCGCGGGCCTACGAGGCGCCGATCGGCGCGCTCCAGGCGAACTACGGCGCGTTCCTCGTCGTCGTGCGGCCGGGGCGCAGTCCCGGGGCGCCGGTCGAGGTGACGATCGATCCGCCGGTGCGCGCTCTCGGCCTGGTGGTCCGCGCAGTCACCGTCGGCCGCAGCGTGCCCGCGGAGCTCGGCGTCGCGCGCGAGCGCGGGCCCGCGGGCGACACCGTCATCGTCACGGGCTTCCTGCCCGAGGACGCCGGCGAGCAGCGCGTGAGCCGGAGCGTCGCGGACCCGACGGCCTACGCCGTGAGCGTGTTCGCCGCGAGCCTCGCCGCGAACGGCATCGCGCTCGACGATCCGACGCTCGCGGTCGCCGAGGCGCCGCCCGGCGCGCTGCGGCTGCTCGCGTTCCAGGGGCCCGAGCTCGCGAGCTCGGTGCGGCTCCTGCTCCAGTACAGCAGCAACCCGATCGCGGAAGGCCTGCTGAAGGCGATGGGCGGGGCCGAGACCGGCGAGCCCGGAAGCTTCGCGAACGGCGCGCGCGCGCTGCGCGCGACGCTCGCGGCCCTCGGCCTCGACCTCGCCGGCGCCGAGATCGTGGACGGCTCGGGCCTCTCGCTCCGCGACCGCGTCTCGCCCCGGACGCTCGTCGCCGCGCTGCGGATCGCGCGCGGCTCCTTCGCGATCGGCCCGGAGCTGCTCTCGGGCCTCCCGGTCGCGGGACGCAACGGCACCCTCGCGCACCGCGCGCCCGACGCGAGCGAGCGCGTGCGCGCGAAGACGGGGACGCTGAGCGGCGTGGTCGCGCTCTCGGGCTTCGCCGACGCGGCGGACGGCGAGGAGCTCGTGTTCGCGCTGCTCGTGAACGGCGCGCGCAGCAATGCCGTCGCGGGCGTCGATGCGTTCGCATCGGCCCTCGTGTCCTGCGCGGGCGTGGGACCAGCGGAGTGAGGCGGCGGGGGAGCGGCGGGCTCCGCGCGGAGTGCGGCTGCGTGCCGCCGCTCCGCGCGGGAGCCCGGGAGCGTCAGCGCGACGTGCGCTTGCCCTTGCCCAGCAGGAGCCAGTCGAGCGAGACGTTCTCCTTGAGGGCGAGCGTGATCAGGAAGTCCGTGTGCGGCGTCGTCCCGCTCTCGTAGCGGTTCACGTTCTGCTGGAACACGCCGAGATCGCGCGCGAACTGGCGCTGGGACCGGTCTGCCCGGACCTCCGCCAGGCGCTTCGGAAGCTGCTTCTTGAGACGTTCGACGGCTGCGGAAGCCATGCTTTCTCTCCTTTGTCGTGGATCCTTCGAGGAGGAGGAGGCCACCGTCACACTCGGACGGAGCCACACGACCGGGAAGCCACCACCCCGTGTCGCGTCGTTCCTGGATCGAGAGGAAGCGCACCGACCGAAAACGACCCTAGCACGCGACTTCGACGTGTCACACGCGCGCGCGTCGCAATCCACGTCCACGGGAGACGCGGCCGGGCGAGGAGGGGCCGACGCTGCGGGTGATCGCAGGACGATTCGGGGGTCGACGCCTCCGCGCGCCCGCGGGATCGAGCACGCGCCCGACCGCGGAGCGGGTGCGCGAGGCGCTGTTCGGTTCGCTCGGGGCGCTCGAGGGGCCGCGCGTGCTCGATCTGTTCGCGGGAACCGGCGCGCTCGGCATCGAAGCGCTCTCGCGCGGCGCCGCGAGCGCCGTATTCGTCGAGCATGCGCGCGACGCCCTCGACTGTCTCCGGAGCAATCTCACCGCGCTCGCCCTGGGGGAGCCGGAGGCGCGGGTCGTGCGCGCGGACGCGCGCGCGGCGCTGCGGCGCCTCGCCGGGGAAGGCGCGCGCTTCGACCTGGTGCTGCTCGATCCACCCTACGCCGCGGGGCTTCTGGCATCGGTCCTGCAGGGACTGGTCGAGCTGGGGCTGCTCGCGCCGGGAGCGCGCGTGGTCGTCGAGAGCGCGCACCGCCATCCGGTTCCCGAGGTCCCGGGCCTGTCGCCGATCGCGGCGCGGCGCTACGGAGATACGACCCTGACCCAGCTCGAGGCCGCGGGCCCCGGGCCGTCGTCACGATCCGATACGGGAGGCCCCGCTCGCGCATGAACCCGGAACGTCCGCACCGCGTCGCCTTGTTTCCGGCGAGCTTCGACCCCGTCACCAACGGGCACCTCGACATCATCCAGCGCGCGCGGCCCGTGTTCGACGAGCTCGTGGTCGCGGTGGCGACGAACATCGACAAGAAGGGCGGGCTGTTCACGGTCGAGGAGCGGATCGAGATGCTCGAGCGCGCGCTCGGCGACACCGCCGGCATCCGGATCACGTCGTTCGAAGGCCTGCTGGTCGACTACGCGCGCCGGATCGGCGTGCGCGTGGTGCTGCGCGGCCTGCGCGCCATGAGCGACTTCGAGTACGAGTTCGAGATGGCCCTCATGAACCGCCACCTGAACCCCGACGTCGAGACGCTGTTCATGATGACGAGCCAGCAGTACTTCTACGTGAGCTCGTCGCGGCTGAAGGAGCTCGTCCAGTTCGGCACGCCCGTGGGCGAGTTCGTGCCGGCCGACGTCGAGCGCCGGCTGCGCGAGAAGCTCGCGCGGTCCTGAGCCGCGCTGCACGCGATGCCATGGCCCCTCCCGCCTCCGCTGCGCCCCCGATCCGCTTCGGCTCGGGCGGCTGGCGCGGTCCGCTCGCCGGCGAGATCACGCTCGCCCGTGTCGACGCCGCGGCCGCCGCCGTGGCGGCGCTGCTGCGGGAGCGCGGCGCCAAGGGCCCCGTGCTGCTGGCGCACGATCGCCGCTTCCTCGGGGCGCAGCTCGTCGCGACCGCGGCGGCGCGCCTCGAGGCCGAAGGCCTGCGCGTCCTCCAGGCAGAGGGCGCGGCGCCGACGCCCGTCGTGGCCTTCGGCGCGCGCCGGCGCCGTGTGGCCGCCGCCCTGGTCTTCACCGCGAGCCACAATCCGCCCGAGGATCACGGCCTGAAGCTCTTCGGGCCGGACGGCGCGAGCTTCGACGGCGAGTCCACGCGGCGGGTCGAGGCCCTTGCCGACCTGGCCCTCGCCACGACGCGAAGCCCCGCCGCGCCGGCGTCCCGCGCGCGGAGCGTCTCGCTGGGCGAGCCCTATCTCGCAGCGCTCGATCGGGCGCTCGACCGCGACACGCTCCGCCGCGCCCGCCCCTGCGTGGTCTTCGACGCGCTGCACGGCGCAGCGGCCGGCTTCCTGGACGAAGCCCTGCGCCGCGTCGGGGCGCGCGTCGCGACGCTTCACGGTGACGTCGACCCCGGCTTCGGCGGCGCCGCTCCCGACCCGACGCCCGCGCGGCTCGGGGCGCTCTGCGCGGCGACGCGGCGCGCGGCGCGCGCGGGGTCGCCCGCGCTCGGCCTCGCGACCGACGGCGACGGCGACCGCCTCGCCGCGGTGGACTCCGACGGCCGGGTGCTCGGCGAGCACGAGCTGCTCGCGCTGCTCGTCGACCACGGCGTGCGGAGCGGCCGCATCCGCCGCGGCATCGCGCTCTCCGCCGCGACCGGGAGCTTCGTCGCCCGGGTCGCCGCATGGCACGGACTTCCCGTGATCGCGGGGGGAATGGGCTTCCGGCGCCTTGCGGACGCGCTCGCGGACGGCGCCGCCGACGCGGCCGGCGACGAAAGCGGCGGCTTCTGCCTCGGGAGCTTCTCGCGCGACAAGGACGGGATCCTCGCCGGCGCGCTGCTCGCGGAGCACGCGGCGGTGTCACGTCGCCCCCTGCGCGCGCGGCTGCGCGAGCTCGAGCGCGCCGTCGGTGCGACGGCCTGGCGGCGCGTCTCGGCGCCGGGGGATCCCGCGCGCGCGACGGCGCTCGATGCTCTGCGCCGTGATCCGCCGCAGCGGGTCGGCGGCGCCGCCGTGCGCGAGGCCAGCGCCGGCGACGGCCTCCGTCTCGCGTTCGCGGACGGCTTCGCGCTGCTCCGCGCCTCGAGCACGGAGCCGCGGCTCCGGCTCTACGTCGAGGCCGCGAGCGACGCGCTCGTGGAGCGCCGCATCCGGGCGCTTTTCCGCCTGCTCGCCGCACCGCGCCGCTGATCCGCCGGCCGGCTCTCCGCCGTCGCCCGGCCCGAGCGCTTCCGCCGAGCGCATGGACGCGCCCCGGGCCGACGGGTACCGTCGTTTGGAATCGATTATTTCCCGAGGAAGTTTCCGATGACGCCCGAATCGGGGACGAGCGGCAGAGGAGCCCAGACGAGCCAGCCTTCAGGCGCGGCCGGATCGCGCCGCGCGCGCATCCTCGTCGCCCTCTCGGGCGGCATCGCCGCGTACAAGGTTCCGGAGCTGGTGCGCGCCCTCGACCGCGCTGGCCACGTCGTGCGCTGCGTGCTCACGCCCGAGGCCGAGCGCTTCGTCGCGCCGCTGGTGCTGCAGACGCTGACCCGCCACCCCGTCCGCTCGCGCCTGTTCGACCTGGGCGAGGAGAGCGAGATCGACCACATCGCGCTCGCCGACTGGGCGGAGCTCGTGGTGGTGGCGCCCGCGACCGCCCACGCGCTCGCGCGCATGGCCCACGGCTTGGCCGACGACCTCGTGACGACGCTCCTGCTCGCGACCCGCGCCCCGATCCTCGCCGCGCCCGCCATGAACGTGAACATGTGGAGCCACCTCGCGACGCAGGAGAACGTCGCCCGACTCGCCGCGCGGGGCGTGCGCTTCGTCGGGCCCGAGAGCGGACCGCTCGCCTGCGGGTGGGAAGGGCAGGGCCGGATGTCCGAGCCCGCCATGATCGCCGCCGCCGTCGAGCTCGCGCTCGGACCGAAGAGCCTCGCGGGAGAGCGCGTGCTCGTCTCCGCCGGCGGAACCCGCGAGCCGATCGATCCGGTGCGTGCGATCACCAACCGCTCCTCGGGCAAGATGGGCTTCGCGATCGCGGCGGAGGCGGCGCGGCGCGGCGCCGAGGTCGCGCTGGTGGCGGGGCCGACCGCCCTCCCGACGCCTCCGGGCGTACGCCGCGTCGACGTCGAGACCGCCCTCGAGATGCGCGACGCGATCCGACGTGAGCTCGACGCCGCGCGCGTGGTGGTGATGACGGCCGCGGTCGGCGACTTCCGACCGGCGCGCGCCTCGGACCAGAAGATCAAGAAGGAGTCCCTCGGCGAGGGCGCGGGGCTCGCCCTCGAGCTGGTGCGGAACCCCGACATCCTGGAGGAGATCTCCCGCGAGCGCGGCGACCGGATCGTGGTCGGCTTCGCCGCCGAGAGCCACGACCTCGTCGCGGCCGCGCGCCGCAAGCTCGCGCGCAAGGGCTGCGACCTGATCGTCGCGAACGACGTGTCGCGGGAAGGGGCCGGCTTCGAGGGCGACACCAACGCGGTGGTCTTCGTCTGGCCCGGAGGCGAGACGGAAGAGCTGCCGCTGCTCGCGAAGAGCGAGGTCGCGGCGCAGCTCTGGGACCGGATCGAGAAGCTGCGCGAGGCGCGTGGGTGAGAAGCGCGCTGCGAGCGCTCGCGCTGCTCCTGGCCGGCGTGGCCGGCGCGGCAGGAGCAGGGCGGGACGCGGGGGCCGCGCACCTGCACCTCGCCACGATCGCGGGCACGATCAATCCCGCCTCCGCGGACTATCTGGTCGCGGCCGTCGCCCAGGCCGAGCGCGACGGCGCCCTGGCGCTCCTGATCGAGCTCGACACGCCCGGCGGTCTCCTCGTCTCCACCCAGGACGTGATCCAGGCGATCCTTCCCGCGCGCGTACCCGTGATCGTGTACGTGGCGCCGTCCGGCGCCTGGGCGGGCTCGGCGGGCACGTTCATCACGCTCGCGGCGCACGTCGCGGCGATGGCGCCGGGCACGACCATCGGCGCCGCGCACCCGGTCTCGATCGGCGCGCCCTCGCCCGCGCCGGAAGGGGACGGGAAGGGTGACGAGACCGCCGACAAGTCCGGCGCGCGGGACTTCGCCGCCGAGAAGGCCGAGAACTTCACCGCCGCGTTCATCGAGGCGATCGCGGCGGAGCGCAAGCGGAACGTCGACTGGGCCGTGAAGGCGGTGCGCGAATCCGTTGCGATCCCGGCCCCGAAGGCGCTCGAGCTCGGCGTGATCGATCTCGTGGCCGCGGACCGCGCCTCGCTGCTCGCGCAGCTCGAGGGCCGCGAGGTGATCGTGGCGGGCGAGACGCGGAAGCTCGCGCTCGCGGGCGCGGAGGTGCGGCCGATCGAGATGCGCCTGCTCTCGCGCTTCCTCGACGTGCTCGCGAATCCCGACATCGCGGTGCTCCTGATCCTCGCGGGCCTGCTCGGTCTCTACGTCGAGATCACGACGCCCGGCGTGGTGCTGCCCGGCGTGCTCGGCGCGGCGAGCCTGCTGCTCGGTTTCTTCTCGCTGCAGATCCTGCCGTTCTCCTGGCTCGGCCTGGTGCTCTTCCTGGCCGGCATCGCCTGCATCGTGGCCGAGGCCTTCGTCACCTCCTACGGGCTCCTGTTCGCGGTCGGCGCCGTCTGCTTCCTGCTCGGGGGCTCGCAGCTCTTCGAGCGCCCCGATGTGTCGGACCTCGACGTCTCGACCTGGAGCACGCTGGTGCCGGCGCTCGTCGGCGTCGCGCTCTTCGGCGCGATCGTGACGATCGCGGTCGGACGCTCGTTCGTGCGCCCGCCCGAGTCCGGGATCGGGGAGCTCGTCGGGCACCGGGCGCGCGCGACCACCGCCCTCGCGCCGGAAGGGACGGTCTTCGTGCGGGGCGAGTACTGGAGCGCGTCGAGCGCCTCGCCGGTCGAGGCGGGCGCGGAGGTCGAGATCGTGTCGGTCGAGGGGCTGCGCCTGCGCGTGCGGCCTGCCAGCGCGAACGGGCGCGCCCCCGCGCAGGCCTAGCGCCTGCCATTCGTTCGAGGAGAAGAAATGTTCAGCACGCCGATCATCATCCTGCTCGTGTTCCTGGCGCTCGTGTTCTCGGGTCTCCGGATCCTGAACGAGTACGAGCGCGGCGTCGTCTTCCGCCTCGGGCGCTACGCGGGCACGCGCGACCGCGGGCTGCGCTTCGTCATCCCCGGCATCGACCGGATGGTGAAGATCAGCCTGCGCGAGATCGTGATGGACGTGCCGTCCCAGGAGGTGATCACGCGCGACAACGTGTCGGTGAAGGTCAACGCGGTGCTCTACTTCCGGGTGCTGCATCCCGAGCGCGCCGTGATCGCGGTCGAGAACTACCTCTACGGCACGTCGCAGCTCTCCCAGACCACGCTGCGCAGCGTGTGCGGCCAGGCCGAGCTCGACGAGCTGCTGGCGGAGCGCGAGCAGATCAACCGGCGGCTGGCGGAGATCATCGACCAGCAGACCGAGCCCTGGGGCGTGAAGGTGCGCGCGGTCGAGGTGAAGCAGATCGACCTGCCCGAGGAGATGCGGAGGGCGATGGCGAAGCAGGCCGAGGCCGAGCGCGAGAAGCGCGCGAAGCTGCTCCACGCCCAGGGCGAGCTCCAGGCTTCGCAGACGCTGGCCGACGCCTCGCGCATCCTCTCGAGCGAGCCGGCGGCGATCCAGCTGCGCTATCTCCAGACCCTGACCGAGATCGCCACCGAGCGGAACTCGACCATCCTGTTCCCGCTTCCCATGGACATCGTGAAGCCCTTCATGGACGCCGCAGACGCCTATGCGAAGCGTTACGGCGGAGCCGACGCACGATGACGACGGAGCCCGAGAACGTACCGGTGGAGGAAGGAGTGCGGCGGAGCGTGCGCCGCACGGTGGCGAACGTCTTCGCGGTGGTCGTGTCGGTCGCGATCCTCGCGGCGTGGTCGTGGTTCGGCATCTACCAGCTCGACCCGGGCCAGGCCGCCGTGATCCTGCGCCTCGGCAAGTACTCGCGGACGATCTCCGAGCCCGGCCTGAAGTGGCATTGGCCGCCGCCCCTCGAATCCCACGAGATCGTGAACGTGTCCTCGATCGAGCGCGAGGACTTCTCCGGCGGTGTCGGGGACGAGGGCGAGGAGAGCGCGGTGCGGGGTGGCGCCGCGATGCAGACCAGCGACAACAACATCGTGAACGTGAGCTTCGTGGTGCAGTACAAGGTCAAAGACGCGTTCCAGTCGCGCTACCGCGTGGCGCAGCCGCGCGCCGCGCTGCGCGACGCCGCCCAGGCCGCGATGCGCGAGGTGGTGGGCCAGCACACGATCGACGGCGTCCTGTCCGAGCAGCGCGGCGAGGTTGCGTCGAAGACGGAGGAGATCCTCCAGCAGATCCTCGACCGCTACGAGACGGGCCTGGCCGTGGTCGCGGTGCAGCTCCAGGACGCGCAGCCGCCGGCGGCGGTGCGCGCGGCCTTCGACGACGTGATCGCGGCGGCCCAGGACCGCAGCCGCGCCGTGAACGAGGCCGAGGGCTACGCGAACGAGGTGCTCCCGAAGGCGCGCGGCGAGGCGGCGACGCACCGGCAGGAGGCCCAGGGCTATCGCGACGCGAAGATCGCCGCGGCGCAGGGCGAGGCCCAGCGCTTCGAGGCGCTGCTCCTCGAGTACCAGAAGGCTCCCGACGTGACGCGCCAGCGGCTCTATCTCGAGACGATGGAGCAGGTGTTGCCCCAGGTGGACAAGGTGATCATCGATCGCGGCGCGACGAACGTGCTGCCCTACTTGTCGCTCGGCCGCGAGCGGGCTCCGGCGCCGGCGCCCGCCCCGGCGGAGAGCGCCCGATGAGGCGTCTCCTCTTCCTCGGCCTCGTCCTGCTCGCCGCCGCCGCCGCCCTGATCTGGGCGGGCAACGCCGGCATCGGCCCGCTCGTGATCACCCGGGAAGGCGAGCAGAAGATCGTGCTGTTCTTCGGCAATCCGCGCGCGGTGGTGACCGAGCCCGGCATCACGCTGAGGCTCCCCCTGCTCGAGGACGTCCTGACCTACGACGCCCGCCGCCTCTACCTGAACGCGGAGCCGCTGCAGGTGCAGACCCGCGACCAGGAGCCCCTGGTCGTAGACAACTACGTGATCTGGCGGATCGCCGATCCGTTGCTGTTCCGGCGCTCGTTCCCGCTCGGGCGCGAGTCGGCGGAGCAGCAGGTCGACCGCGTGGTGCGCTCCGACCTGCGCGACGTGATCGGCAAGTACACGCTGCAGGAGGTCGTGACCGCGAAGCGCGTCGAGATCATGCAGGAGATCGCGGAGAAGAGCGGGCAGTCGCTCGGTGGCTTCGGCATCCGGCTCGACGACGTGCGCCTGAACCGTACGGAGCTTCCCCCGGCGACCGAGGAGAACGTCTACGCGCGCATGCGGACCGAGCGCGAGCGGCTCGCGCGCAAGGCGCGCGCCGAGGGCCTGGAGGAGGGCCGGACGCTGCGTGCGACGGCCGATCGAGAGGCGCTGGTGCTGGTGGCCGAGGCGAAGCGCGACGCCGACGTGTTGCGTGGAACGGGCGACGCGGAAGCCGCCCGGATCTACGCCGAGGCATACGGCAAGGATGCCGACTTCTACCGCTTCGTGCGGAACCTCGAGGCCTATCGCAAGACGATCGACGCGCGCACGACGCTCGTCGTTCCACCGGACAGCGAGTTCTTCCGCATCCTCGGATCGGGCCGCGAGGGACGGAGCGGCCCGTGATCGCGGCCGAGCTAGCGGGGCACCTGCCGGAGCTGCATGCCGGCGAAGGCCGCGAACGCCATCAGGATCGCCCAGGGCGTCAGGGTCGCGGGCACGGCGCCCTGGGACGCGAGCGTCCCGCCGAGATTGCGCAGGAAGAAGAAGGCGACGATCACCACCACGCCCTGCAGGGCCGGCGCGGCGAGGCTCCGCGTCTGCTCGACGCGGAGCGCGAGCGGGATCGCGAGCCACGCGAAGAGCAGCACGGTCACGGGATCCGTCAGGCGCTCGTGGAGCAGGGCGCGGAAGCGGCGCACCTCGCCGCCGTCGCCGCCGCGCGCGCGGATCGCGGTCTCGAGGTCGGCGATCGAGAGCGTCGAAGCCTTCTCGTCGAGCAGGAGCTTGTCGGACTTGCGCGGCGCGGCAAGCACCAGCGAGCGCGCACGCTCCGTGGCCGGGGCGTCGAGGGCCGAGCCTTCGAAGCGGCGCAACAGCGCGTCCTCGAGGATCCAGCGACCGTCGCGCGCAACCCGGGCGCGAGGCGCCTGGACGCTGCGGCGGAGGCGGCCCTGGGGCGTGAGCTCGAGGATCGTGACGCCCTCGAGGCTTCGCGCCGCCGGGTCGGCGTCGCGGACGTTGTAGATCGTGTCGCCGCTGCCGTGCCAGAACGAGCCGCGCTGCAGCGCGAAGTCGCGGCCCTGCTCCAGCCGGTCGACCGCACGCGCGGCGCGCAGCACGATGGTCTCGTTCAGCGCGAGCGCGACGCCCGCCAGCGCGGCGGCCGCGGCGAGCACGGGGAGGATCGCGCGCAGGGGAGAGATCCCGCCGGCCTTCATCGCGGTGATCTCGAGCGAGCGCGCCGCGGTGCCGAGCGTGACGAAGGCCGCCGCGAAGGAAGCCATCGGCAGCAGGATCGGCAGGTAGCGGGCCGGTGTCTGGAGGACCATCTCGAGCAATGCCTTCGCGACGCCGGCGGCGGCCTTCTCGCCGAGCAGGTCGCCGAGGTCGAGCAGCAGGTCGCCCACCAGGACCGCGAGCACGAGCACGAACAGGATCGCCACGAAGCTGCGCAGGAAGCGCGCGAGCAGGTGGCGCGAGAGGATCTGCATCGCGCGGAGCCTACCCCGTGGAGGTGAAGCTCGGTAGCGACTCGCTCGCGCCGCCGCCCGTCCGCTGCGTGTTGACCGTCGGCACCTTCGACGGGCTCCACGAGGGCCATCTGGTGCTGATGCGTACGGTGGTCGAGCGGGCGCGCGCGCTCGACGGGCACGCGGTCGTCTACACCTTCGAGCCGCATCCGCGGAAGGTGCTGGGCGGCAAGGACGCGCCGGGTCTGCTCACCACCCTCGAGCAGAAGCTCGAGGTGATCGCCGCCTGCGGCGTGGACATGACGGTGCTCGAGCGCTTCACGCCCGAGTTCGCGGAGACGCCGCCCGAGACCTTCGTGCGCGACATCCTGTGGGCGCGCTTCCGTCCCACGGAGGTCTACGTCGGCTTCAACTTCCGCTTCGGGCACCAGCGCGAGGGCTCGATGAAGCTGCTCGTGGACCTCGCCCCGGAGCTCGGCTTTCGCGCCACCCTGGTCCCGGAGGTCCGGGTCGGGGGCGCGCCCGTCAGCTCGACGGCGATCCGCCGCCTGCTCGCGTCCGGAGAGGTCGAAGAGGCGGCGCGCCTGCTCGGGCGGCCGTACGCGCTGCGGGGTCGGATCGCGACGGGCGACCGACGCGGGCGGCAGCTCGGCTTCCCGACCGCAAACCTCGAGGCCGAGAACGAGGTCGTGCCCGAGCCCGGGGTCTACGCAAGCCGCATGCGCTTCCTCGACGAGGGCGACCCGCCGCGCGGGAGCGAGCTCGACGCGGTCACGAACCTCGGCCGTCGCCCCACCTTCGGCGACGCGCTGGGCCTGGTGGCGGAAGCGCACCTGCTCGACTTCGCCGGCGACCTCTACGGCCGCCGCGTCGATCTCACGTTCGTGTCGCGGATCCGCCCCGAGCGGCGCTTCGAGGGCGTGGAGGCGCTGCGGGCGCAGATCGCGCGCGACGTCGAGGAGGCTCGCAGGCGCCTCGCGGGACGCCGCCCTTGAGCGCAGGCAGCGCGAGCACGTCGCGGCGAGCCGGCTGGCGGAGCCCCTGGCTCTGGATCGGCGTCGCGGTCTCGCTGGGAAGCCTGTGGTGGGCCTTCCGCGACGTGAACCTCGGCGAGGTCGCGCACCACGTGGCGCGCGCCGACTGGGCGTTGCTGCTCGGCGTCTCGGTCCCGTCCCAGACCGCGGCGGTCTACTTCCGCGCCCTGCGCTGGCGTCACCTGACCGATCCCATCGCGTCGATCGCGACGGGGCCCCTGTTTCGCGCGACGGCCGTGGGCTTCATGGCGAACAACCTGTTCCCGCTACGCATCGGCGAGCTGCTGCGGGCGTACTACCTGGCGCGCGAGACCAGCACCGACGCCGCCGCGATCCTCGCGACCGTGCTGCTCGAGCGCGTGATCGACACCGTCACCTTCGTGCTGCTCGCGGCGCTCTTGATCACCGCGATGGGGGCGGGCGCCGCGGGGCCCTCGCCGGAGATGCTGATGCTCGGCATCCCGGCGCTGCTGCTCGCCGCCGTGGTGCCGCTCGCGGGCATGCTGGCGCTGCGCCTCGCGCCGGAGACCCTGATCCGCGTGGCGGGGCGCTTCGGCCGGCTCGTGCTGCCCGAGCCCTCGGTCGAGCGCCTCCAGGGGCTGCTCCGGCGTTTCTCGGAGGGGCTGGGCTCGATCCGCGGCGGCTCCCATCTCTTCTGGATCGCGCTGCACTCGGTGCTGATCTGGTTCCTGTTCTCCATGCTGCCCTTCGCCGCCGCGATCGAGGCGATGGGCATCGAGCTCGGCACCCTCCGGCGATCCGTGGAGGCCGCCTACGCGACGCTCGTCGCGGTGGGCCTCGCCGTCTCGTTGCCGAGCGCGCCGGGCTTCTTCGGCCTCTACCACACGGCGTGTCGGATCGCCCTCGGGCTCTTCGGCGTGCCCTGGGATCAGGCGGTGGCGCTCGGAACCGTGGCCCATCTCACGTTCTGGACCAGCATGACCCTGCTCGGCCTCGCCTGTCTCCGCTTCGGGCGCACCTCGCTCCAGACGGTCGAGGCGGACGCCGCGGGCGAAGGTCAAGTCCCCTCCCAAGACCGCCGATAACCCATCGAGCTTGGACGGCTTTCCTGCGTGTGCAGAAACGCCGCGCAAACGCGCGTGCGCGCGCGGGGCCGACGGAGGGTGCGCGGGTGAACGAGCGGATCGGGGAGCTTCTCGTCCGAGAGAACCTCCTGACGGCGGAGCAGCTGCGGAAGGCCCGCGACGAGACCAAGTCGAAGGGCGGCCGTCTCGGTGCCCAGATCACGAAGCTCGGGTTCCTGCAGGAGGCCGAGCTCACCGACTTCGTCGCGAAGCAGTACGGCGTCCCCTCGGTCAATCTCGACGAGTTCGAGATCGACCCGACCGTCATCAAGCTGATCCCGGAAGAGGTCGCACAGAAGCACACGGTGATCCCGGTGAACCGCGCCGGCTCGACGCTGGTGCTCGCGACGGCCGACCCCTCGAACATCTTCGCGATCGACGACATCAAGTTCCTGACCGGCTACAACGTCGAGGTCGTCGTCGCCGCCGACGACGCGATCAAGCGCGCGATCGAGCGCTACTACGATTCGTCCTCGTCGATCGACGAGGTGATGCAGGGCTTCGACGACTCGGACATCGAGATCGTCGACGACCACGACGACGTCGACGTCGGCGAGCTCGCGAAGGCGTCCGAGGACGCGCCCGTCGTCAAGCTCGTGAACCTGATCCTGACCGACGCCGTGAAGCGATCGGCGTCGGACATCCACATCGAGCCCTACGAGAAGGAGTTCCGGGTCCGCTACCGGATCGACGGCGTGCTGTACGAGGTGATGCGGCCGCCGATGAAGCTCAAGAACGCGATCACCTCGCGCATGAAGATCATGGCCGAGCTCGACATCGCCGAGCGACGCCTCCCCCAGGACGGCCGCATCAAGCTGAAGATGGGCCGCGGGAAGGAGATGGACTACCGCGTCTCGGTCCTCCCGACGCTGTTCGGCGAGAAGATCGTGATGCGGCTCCTCGACAAGTCGAACCTGCAGCTCGACATGACGAAGCTCGGCTTCGAGGTCGAGCAGCTCCGCGTGTTCAAGGACTGCATCCACCGCCCCTTCGGCATGGTTCTCGTGACGGGCCCCACCGGCTCGGGCAAGACGACCACGCTCTACTCGGCGCTCTCGGAGCTGAACCAGATCAGCGAGAACATCTCCACCGCGGAGGACCCGGTCGAGTTCAACTTGACCGGCATCAACCAGGTGCAGATGCACGAGGACATCGGGCTCAACTTCGCCGCCGCCTTGCGCTCCTTCCTGCGCCAGGACCCGGACATCATCATGGTCGGCGAGATCCGCGACTTCGAGACCGCGGAGATCGCGGTCAAGGCCGCGCTCACCGGCCACATGGTGCTCTCGACGCTCCACACCAACGACGCGCCGTCGACCGTGAACCGGCTCCTCAACATGGGCATCGAGCCGTTCCTGGTCGCGTCGGCGGTCAACTGCATCCTGGCCCAGCGCCTCGCGCGTCGCGTCTGCGAGGCCTGCAAGGAGCCCGACGCCGACGTCACGACCCAGGCGCTGATCGACGCGGGCATGGACGAGGCCGAGGCCAAGGGCGTGCAGCCCGTGAAGGGTCGCGGCTGCTCGAACTGCTCGAACACCGGTTACAAGGGCCGGATCGCGCTCTACGAGGTGATGGAGCTCGGCGAAGAGCTCAAGGAGTTCGTGCTGAACGGTGCGTCCGCCGCGGAGATCAAGCGCGAGGCGATCCGGCTCGGCATGTGCACGCTCCGCAGGAGCGTTCTCAACAAGGTCCGCGAGGGCACGACGACGCTGAAGGAAGTCTTCCGCGTGTCGGCGGCTGACCGCTAGAGGGGTGGCACGGAATGGCGAACCTTCACCAGCTGCTCAAGGCGATGATCGAGAAGGGGTCGAGCGACCTCCACATCACGACCTCGAGCCCGCCGCAGCTCCGGATCGACGGCAAGCTGCATCCGCTCAAGATGCCGCCGCTCGCGGCGCCGGACACGAAGCAGCTCTGCTACTCGATCCTGACCGACGCGCAGAAGCACCGCTTCGAGGAGCAGAGCGAGCTCGACCTCTCGTTCGGCGTGCGCGGCCTGTCGCGCTTCCGCGCGAACATCTTCATGCAGCGCGGTGCGGTGGCGGGCGCGTTCCGCGCGATTCCGTACCAGATCAAGACCTTCGAGGAGCTCGGGCTCCCGCGGGTGGTGAACGAGCTCTCGAAGAAGCCGCGCGGGCTGATCCTGGTGACGGGTCCGACGGGCTCGGGCAAGTCGACCACGCTCGCGAGCATCATCGACCGCATCAACAGCGAGCGCCAGGAGCACATCGTCACGATCGAGGACCCGATCGAGTACCTGCATCCCCACAAGTCGTGCGTGGTGAACCAGCGCGAGGTCGGCGCCGACACCAAGAGCTTCGCGGCGGCGCTGAAGTACATCCTGCGCCAGGACCCCGACGTGGTGCTCGTCGGCGAGATGCGCGACCTCGAGACGATCGAGGCCGCGCTGACCGTGGCGGAGACCGGCCACCTGGCCTTCGCGACGCTGCACACGAACTCGTGCGTCCAGACCATCAACCGCATCGTGGACGTCTTCCCGCCGTACCAGCAGGCGCAGGTCCGGGCGCAGCTCTCGTTCGTGCTCGAGGGCGTGATGTGCCAGTCGCTGATGCCGAAGGCGAACGGCCCGGGGCGCGTGATGGCCCTCGAGGTCATGGTCCCGAACCCGGCGATCCGGAACCTGATCCGCGAGGACAAGATCCACCAGGTCTACTCGCAGATGCAGGTCGGCCAGGACAAGTTCGGCATGCAGACGATGAATCAGTCGCTGGCGTCGCTGTTCCAGCGGCGCCTGATCACGCTCGAGGACGCGCTCGGCCGGAGCTCCGACGCGGAGGAGCTGCGGAACCTGATCGCGTCGGGCGGCGGCGCCAACAGCCCGACCTCGCGTCGGGTCATGGGCGCGGCCTAGATCTCGTGCCCGGCGGCCCGCGCGGCCTGCCGGGAAGGAGGGGTGAGATGGCGGTGTTTACCTGGGAAGGGCGTACGCGCCAGGGGCAGGTCAAGAAGGGCACGATCGAAGCGGCGAACGAGGCCGCGGCGATGGCCCAGCTCCGCGCGCAGATGATCCAGCCCACGACGGTGAGGTCGAAGGGCGCCGGCAAGGGAGGCTTCAACCCGTTCAAGCCGGGCATCAAGACGCGCGAGCTCGTGATCTTCACGCGCCAGTTCGCGACCATGATCGACGCCGGCCTGCCGCTGGTGCAGTGCCTCGACATCCTCGCGGACCAGCAGCCGAATGCGACGTTCAAGACGGTGCTGAAGACCGTGAAGTCCGACGTCGAGCAGGGCAGCACCTTCGCCGACGCGCTGCGCAAGCATCCGAAGCCCTTCGACGAGCTCTACGTGAACCTCGTCGCCGCCGGCGAGGTGGGCGGCATCCTCGACACCATCCTGAACCGGCTCTCGATCTACCTCGAGAAGGCAGACGCCCTCGCCCGGAAGGTGAAGGGCGCGATGGTCTACCCGGTCACGATCCTCGTGGTCGCGATCGGCGTGTTGAGCCTGCTGCTGGTGAAGGTCATCCCGGTGTTCGAGAAGATGTTCAAGGACTTCGGCGGCACGCTCCCGGCGCCGACGCAGATGGTGCTGAACGTCTCGCACTTCATGCAGGCGTACATCCTCTACATGCTGATCGGGGGCGCCGGCGCCTTCTACGCGTTCTTCGAGGCGCGGCGGCGTTCGGCGACCTTCCGCTTCCGGACGGACGGCTTCTTCCTGATGGTGCCGATCTTCGGCCCGCTGCTCCGCAAGGTGGCCGTGGCGCGCTTCAGCCGCACGCTCGGGACCATGATCTCGTCGGGCGTGCCGATCCTCGACGCCCTCGACATCTGCGCGCGCACCGCCGGCAACAAGGTGATCGAGGCCGCGCTGCAGCGCACGCGCTCGGCGATCTCCGAGGGCAAGACGATCGCGGAGCCCCTGGCCGACGCAAAGGTCTTCCCGGGCATGGTCGTGCAGATGGTCGCGGTCGGCGAGCAGACCGGCGCCATGGACTCGATGCTCAGCAAGATCGCCGACTTCTACGACGACGAAGTGGACGCGGGCGTGTCGGCCCTGACCCAGCTGATGGAGCCCCTGATGATGGTGTTCCTCGGCGGCTCGATCGGCTCGATCCTGATCGCCATGTACCTCCCGATCTTCAAGATCGCCGAGGCCGTGAAGTAGGCGCGCCGCGGCCGGGAGGGGCCGTGCCCATCGCCGACGAGAGCGGGGCGGCCGGCCGCAGCCAGGCGGCGCGCCTGGTGCTCGCCCGCTGCGCGACGGCGGGGGCGCTGCTCGGCGCGACCCACGCCTTTGCCGCGGCGGGCCGGAGCCTCGCGCCGGCAGCCGCCCGCGGCTTCGACGCGACGCTCTGGGCGGTGCTCGCGACGGGCGCCGTCGCGCTCGCGCTCCATCGAGGGGTCGCCCGTCCCCGTCGCCTGGTCGGAGCGCTGCTCGCGCTCGACGTCGCGCTGGTGTCGGCGCTGATCCACTTCTCCGGCGGCGTCGCCTCGATCTTCACGCCGCTCTACGTGCTCGTCGTGCTGTGCGCGGCGGGCACGCTGCCCCGCGTGGGCGCCTACGCGACGGCGGCCTGGGCGGCGATCGGCTACGGCCTGGTCGTCGGCGCGGAAGGCGCCGGCCTCCTGACGAGCTACGGCGAGGAGGTCCTGGCGGCGCCGGTGCTGGTCCTGCACTGGGCCGTCCACACCACCGCGATGCTGCTCGTCGCGCTGCTCGCGAACGTGCTGCTCCGCGACCTGCGCCGCACGGACGAGGACCTGGCAAAGAGCCGCCTCGACCTCGGACGCCTGCGGCGCCTGCACGAGCGCACCGTCGGAAGCCTGCTCTCGGGACTCCTCACGACCGACCGCGAAGGGCGGGTCACCTCCTTCAATCCCGAGGCCGAGCACATCACCGGCCGCGCGGCGCCGGAGGTGATCGGCCTGCTGCTCGACGAGGTGCTGCCGGGCGCGCGCGAGCGCGTCTGGATCGCGAGCGAGGAGAGCGCGCCGGTGCGGAGCCGCGCGCGCATGCCCTTCCGCAACCAGCGCGGCGAGATGCTCCATCTCGGGCTCTCGGGCTCGATCCTGCGCGAGACGGACGGCTCGCCCGCGGGCCACGTCGTGATCTTCCAGGACGTGACGGACGTGGTGCGGATGGAGGCGGAGCTCCGGCGCTCGGAGCGCCTCGCCGCCGTCGGCCAGCTCTCGGCGGACATCGCCCACGAGATCCGCAATCCGCTGGCCGCGATCTCGGGCTCGATCCAGATGCTCCACGCCGCGGCGTCGCCGGAGGATGAGGAGAGCCGCCGCCTGATGGAGATCGTGCTGCGCGAGACCGATCGCCTGAACGGTCTCATCACCGACTTCCTCCAGTACGCGCGGCCCCGCCCCGCGAAGCTCGAGCGCGTCGCCCTCTCCGAGCTGGTCGAGGAGATCGGGAAGATGCTCGAGGCCGCCCGGCCGCCGGAGGTGACGATCCGCTGCGCCCTTCCGGCGGGGCTGGCCGTGCGGGGTGACGCGGGACAGCTGCGCCAGGTGCTCTGGAATCTGTGTCGGAACGCGCTCCAGGCGATGCCGCGCGGCGGTGTGCTCGAGATCACCGCGCGCGCCGAGAGCCGCGGCGTGGCTCAAGCGCCCGCCGGGGAAGGCCGAAACGCGCGGGACGAGGGGGAGGGGACGATCGAGATCGCGGTGCGCGACGAAGGGATCGGGATGTCGCCCGAGATCCTCGAGCGCATCTTCGATCCGTTCTTCACCACCAAGTCGGAAGGCTCCGGCCTCGGGCTCGCGACGGTGCACCGCATCGTCGAGGCCCACGGCGGATCGCTCCACGTCGAGAGCGCTCCGGAACGGGGGAGCACGTTCCGGATCCGACTGCCGCGCGCGGGGGAGGAGCGGTGAGCACGGCCACGGCGCAGAAGGCGCGCATCCTCGTCGTCGACGACGAGCGCAGCATGCAGGAGTTCCTCGAGATCTTCCTGCGCCGCCAGGGCTACGACGTGACCACCACCGGTGACGTCGACTCGGCGCTGGTCGCGCTCGGCGCCGACGACTACGACGTCGTGATCTCCGACCTGCAGATGCCGGGCAAGACGGGCCTCGACCTGCTGCGCGAGATGCGCGAGATCGCGCCCGAGACCCTCGCGGTGATGATCACCGCCTACGCGACCACCGAGACCGCGATCGCCGCCATGAAGGAAGGCGCGTACGACTACGTGCTGAAGCCGTTCCAGGTGGACGAGATCCGCCTGGTGCTGGAGAAGGCGCTCGAGAAGAAGGGGCTCGACCGCGAAAACCGGCGTCTGCGCAGCGAGCTGCGGAGCCGCGTGCGCAGCCGCGCCCTGATCGGCAGCTCGATCGCGATGCAGCGTGTCTACGAGCTCGTCGCGCAGGTGGCCGAGACCAAGACGAACGTCCTGATCTACGGCGAGAGCGGCACGGGCAAGGAGCTCGTGGCCCGGGCGGTGCACGAGGCGAGCGACCGCCGCGAGCGGCCGTTCGTCGCGCTGAACTGCGGGGCGATCCCGGAGAACCTGCTCGAGAGCGAGCTCTTCGGTCACGTGAAGGGCGCCTTCACCGGCGCCGTCGCGAACAAGGATGGCCTGTTCGAGACCGCGGACGGCGGCACGCTCTTCCTCGACGAGATCGGCGAGCTGCCCCAGGCGCTCCAGGTGAAGCTCCTGCGCGCGCTCCAGGAGAAGACGATCCGACGTGTCGGCGGCACCAATGATCGCCGCGTGGACGTGCGGATCGTGGCGGCGACCAACCGACGGCTCGAGGAGGAGGTCGAGAAGGGCCGCTTCCGCGAGGACCTCTACTACCGCCTGAACGTGATCCAGATCGTGCTGCCGCCGCTGCGCCAGCGCCTCGAGGACGTGCCGCTGCTGGTGCACCACTTCGTCGAGAAGTACGCGCGCGAGCTCGGCAAGCCCGTCGAGGGCGCGAGCGAGGACGCGATGCGGCGGCTGCTCGAGTACGGGTACCCGGGCAACGTGCGCGAGCTCGAGAACGTGATCGAGCGAGCCGTCGCGCTCTCGCGCGGGCCGTGGATCGAGCCCGACGCGCTGCCGCCGACGGTGCTCGGTCGCGGCGAGGGGCGCGCCGCGAAGGGCGTCGCGTTCCCGGCCGACGGCTCGACGCTGGACGATCTCGTGAACGACTTCGAGCGCAATCTGCTGCTCGAGGCGCTGCGCCGCGCGGGCGGGATCAAGAAGCGCGCCGCGAAGCTCCTGGGGGTCTCGTTCCGGTCGTTCCGTTACCGGCTCCAGAAGCTCGGCCTCGACGACCCCTCCTCCGACGAGGACTGAGGCGATGGCGCCGCCGCCTGCGGCGACGACGCCGACGCGCGCGCCGCGCGGCCTGATGGCCGAGGTGCTGGCGAGCCTCGGCATCGTGATGCTGTGCGCGACCCTGGTGCTCTCGTACGTGCTGGTCGCCCACCAGGAGCGCGAGAGCACGGCGTTGCTCGCGCGCGCGCTCGCCGCCGAGGCGCGGCACGCCGCGCGCGATGCGCTGCCGGCGTTCCCGGGCACCGAGTGGTGGGAGATCGCGCCGGAGGGTCCGGAGCGACGGGGACCGCGCGAGGGGCCTGCCGCACCGGGGCTCGCGCTCGCGGAGGAGGCTCGCGCGCGCGGCGTCGCGCTGCTGCGCGCGGAGCGCGAGGACGCTGCGCTCTGGTTCGCGCTGCCCCTCGACGGCGCGGGCCGGGTGGCCGTGGCGCGGGTGCCCGAGGAAGGCGTCCCTGCGTCCCCCGGCGCTTCGGCGCGGATCGCCATCGTGGTGGCGCTGACGAGCGCGCTCGTCTTCACCGCCTTCGGGGCGGGGCTGATCCGACGCCGCGTGGTGGAGCCCGTGGCGCGCGTGGCGGCGGCCGCGCGTGCGATCGCCGACGGCGCGCGCGGCGCCCGCGTCCCATCGGAGGGCGCCCGCGAGACTGTCGAGCTCGCGGCGGCCTTCAACGAGATGACGACCGCGCTCGAGGGTCGGAGCGAAGAGCTCGAGAAGGCGGTGCACGAGCTGCGCGCCGTGAACCGGAGCCTGCGCAGCGCCGAGGCGGGCCTCGCCCGCGCGGAGCGGCTCGCCGCGGTGGGGCGGCTCGCCGCCGGCATCGCACACGAGGTCGGGAACCCGATGGGCGCGCTCCTGAGCTTCCTCGAGCTCGTGGGCCGCGACGCGGGCCTCTCGGCGTCTTCGCGAACGAGCCTCGGTCGGGCGCGCGAGCAGGTCGAGCGGGTGCGCGTGATCCTGCGCCAGCTCCTCGACTTCTCGCGACCCGCGGCGCCGCAGCTCGCGCCGACCGACGTGGCGGCGGTGGCGGAGGAGACGATCGCGCTGGTGCGACCGCAGCGGCGCTACCAGGGCCTTCGCTTCGCCGTCGAACGGGAGGGCGAAGCGCCCCTCGCGCGCGCGGATGCCGCGGCGCTCGCCCAGGTTCTGCTCAACCTGCTGCTGAACGCAGCGGACGCGGTGCTCGGCGCCCGGGGCGAGGCGGCGACGGGGCGGGTGCGGGTGCGCATCCGTGCCGCCGCGCGGTCCACGCGCAGCGGCGACGCGCCCGGGGCGGCCCGCGGGCGCCGGCGGCCCGACGCGGTGGAGTGTCTGGTGGAAGACGACGGTCCCGGGGTGCCGCCCGAGGACCGCGAGCGGGTCTTCGACCCCTTCTACACCACCAAGGCGCCCGGCGAAGGAACCGGCCTCGGCCTCGCGAACGCGGTGCGCCTGGTGGAAGAGCAGGGCGGCACCCTCGGTCTCGGGGATTCACCGGAGCTCGGCGGCGCCTGCTTCACGCTGCGGCTCCCGGCGCAGGATGCAGCCGACTCCGCAGCGGCTTGCGGGGTGCGCAGCGCGCTTCGCAGCGCAGCGTCGGGCCCGGAGCCGTCGGCCGATTCGGAACCTCAAGCAAACCGATGAGTTCGCCGATTTCTTGAGCACGGCACGGGCCTTGCTCCTGGAGCCGGCGTGCGGAGGCGCGAGATGACACGACGGCGCAGCGCGGGCTTCACGATGGTCGAGATCATGATCGTGGCGACGATCATCGGCATCACCGTGGCGCTTGCGATCCCGAACTTCCAACGCTGGGTCTCGGACCAGCGCGTCAAGGCGGCCGCGCGATCGGTGGCCGATGCATTCACGCTCGCGCGTGCGGAAGCGATCCGCACCGGCAGGATCCACATCGTCTTCCTGTCCGAGGAGCGCCCGGGCGTTCCGCTCGTCGACTCGAACGGCATCACGAAGCCGATCGCGATCCTCGACGATGGGCGCGAGGGCACCGCGAACCAGAACTGCAGGATCGACGCGGGCGAGGGCGTGCTCTACGTGAACCCGGAGTTCGGCGTGCAGTGGGGCGCGACCTTCGCGGGCACGAACCGCGCCCCCCTCGACCCGGTCCCCGACGGCACCGCGATCGGCGACGGCATCAGCATCCTCGACGGCGCCGGCGCCGAGACGACCTGGGTCGCCTTCCAGCCGAGCGGCGTGCCCGTGGGCGCGACGGCCGGCTGCAACCTCGGCGACACCGGGAGCGGCTCGGCGGCGGTCTACGTCTCGAACGGCACGCGGGACTACGGGGTCGTGATGACACCGCTCGGCGGCGTGCACGTGCACGGCTTCGATCAGACCGCGAACGACTGGAGGAACTGACGATGAGGCGCATGCGGCACGCGAAGCGCGCGCGCGGCTTCACGCTGATCGAGGTGATGGCGGCGCTCTCGATCCTCGCGATCGGGCTGCTCTCGCTGGCGGTGATGCAGCTCCACGCGATCCGGAGCGAGACGATGGGGCGCAACACGAGCGCGGCGGCCCTGGTCGCGCGCGACCAGCTCGAGCGCTTCCAGCGCATGCGCTGGAACGACCTCCCCGCGGTCGGCGGCTGGCAGGCCCAGGCGCCGGTCACGGCCACGGTGCAGTCCAACCCCGTGAACTTCGTGCAGCAGACCTTCAACGTCGACGCGCGCGTCCGGAACATCGTGTTCGGCTGGACGCGAGAAGTCGAGGTTCGCGTGACGTGGAACGAGCCCAGCCGCCCGAACAAGACGCTCGTGCTCTCGAGCATGAAGTACAAGCAGGAGTAGGGCCGTGACCAACCCTTCGACCCGACGACAGCGACGCGGCGCCTTCACGCTGACCGAGGTCATGGTCTCGCTCGCGATCATGGGCATCGTGATGGCGTACCTGATGCAGAGCTTCACCACCCAGCACCGCACCTACGTGGTGATGGACCAGGTTGGCGAGGCCCAGCAGAACCTGCGCGCGATCGCAGACCTGCTCGAGAACGAGATCCGGACCGCGGGCTTCATGGTGCCGGAGCACGGCGCCGTCTGCGGCGAGGACGAGACGAACACCTCCGACATCCTGATCGTGAGCGACTCCAGCGCGATCAACCCCGCCGGTCAGAAGGTCGCGGAGCTCGGGGCGCGCCTCACCGGCGCTGCGGCGCCGGGCACCGGCTCGGGCACGGCGATCGCGCTCGAGAGCCTCGTCCTCGACGGCAGCGGCGTGTACGACAGCGACGGCAACGGAACGCGGGACAGCGACTTCCAGTGCCAGAACGGAGGCTGCACCGCCGCGGGCGCCCTCGCGGGCGGCGTGATCGTGATCGACAAGGCGAACCCGGGCCGCGGCGTCGCATGCGGGATCATCCAGCGCATCGCCGGCAATACGGTGGTCGCCGACATGCTGAACGCCCTCAGCGGCGGCGCGGTGAACGCGCCCGACCTGCGCGCGATTCCGGCTCACGTGTACCAGGTCGACGCCAACCGCCAGCTCCTGCGCGACAACCTGGTGCTGACCGGCGACGTCGAGGACCTCCAGGTCGCCTGGTACTACGACCTCGACGACGACGGGCGCATCGACGCCGGCGAGTACCGCGGGATCGGCGGCGGCACCGCCTACAACCCCTCGAACCTCGACGCGACGTTCGTGCGCGAGGTGCGCGCGAACGTCGTGGTGCGCACGCGCTACGAGGACGACCGCCTCGAGGGCGGCCAGTTCCAGAGGACCGAGAACCGCGCTGCGGTCGCGGGTCAGGACGGCTTCCGACGCCGCGTCCTCACCAGCACCGTGAAGCTGCGCAACGTGGGGACCCGGGGATGAAGACGACGAACGACGTGACGTGCGTGCGCGACCACAGGCGCGAGGGCGGCTCGGCGCTGCTCGTGTCGGTGATGGTCCTGGTGCTGATGGGGCTGGTCGGCCTCGCCTCGCTCGACACCGCCACGCGTGACCGACAGACCGCGGGCCTGCAGAGCCGCGCGCGTGCCGCCTTCTACGCGGCCGACGCCGGCTTCGCCGCGGGCCTGAACCTGGTGCGCGGCTCGGACGAGCGCACCGACACCCCCAACATGGCGACGACGTCGATCGGCGACGCCTCGACCTACGCGGTCTACGGCGGCCGCCCGAGCTACCGGGGCGACCCCGACGTGGGGAACCCGGTCGAGTACGTGATGGACGGAGGCTGCGCCAAGGGCATGAGCCTCCAGGTGCCGTGCCAGTTCGTGGAGACGCTGTGGCGGATCCGCGTGCAGGGCGACACGCCGGGCGGGAACACCGCACGCATCGACGCCAGCGCCAAGAAGGTGCTCGACGCCAACCACTGAGGTCGGGCCGGAGCCAGGGATCGGGAGCGAGGGATCGGAGTCCGGAGGGGATCGAAGGAGATGTCCATGTCCAAGCAGTCCACCACGCGTCATCGGCTTGCGGCTCTCGGTCGGCTGGTCGCGCTCTGCGCGCTCGCCGCGCTGGCCGCGCCCGGGGCGCCCTCCGCCGACGACACGGCGGTCTTCTCCGCCGCCGTCGCCCCGAACGTCCTGCTCGTGATCGACAACTCCGGGTCGATGAACGAGATCATCGCCCACCCGGCGTACGTTCCGGGCGGGCCCTTCACCTACCCGCTCTGCAACGACACCTACGTGAACTCCGACCGCTCGGTGACGAGCAACTACACGCCGTCGAGCAGCAGCGTGAACGGCCCCGGCTGCGTCGCGACGGGCCGCGTGGTCTACCACGACCCGGCGCTCTCGGCGCTCGGCAACGCCACGCGCTGGAACAGCGCGTACCTGAAGTGGTACTACAGCCAGAACGCCGACGCGTACATGGCGGAGATCAACAGCAACACCAGCGGCACCTACTCCGGCTGCTTCGCGACCGGTACGTTCGCGAAGTACAAGCGCTCGCGGATCTCAGCGGCGAAGGACGTGCTGCGGGACGTGATCTGCCGCGTGAACCAGGTGGGCGCCGTGCGCTTCGGCATCGCCCAGTTCATGACGAGCGGCGACCCGAACGGCGGCTACGTGCGCGTGCCCGTCGACTTCTGGAGCAGCGCGCAGGACGCCGCCCTCGACGCCGGCATCGATGCGGTCGACGCCGACGCCTGGACGCCGCTCGGCGAGACGCTGTTCAAGGTCTACACGTACTTCATGAGCCGGACGACGACGAACCTGCCGCTCGGCAAGGACGGCGTCACGACCTTCCCGCGCTACTGCTACTCGACCAGCACTGCCAGCGGCGGCGGCGCCTACTCCTCGTCGTGTGCTGCGCCCACCGTGCCGGTGGACCCGCTCGACTGCAACAAAACCACGAGCGGCAGCCAGCCGTGCACGTGCCAGAAGAACTTCGTCATCGTCATCACGGACGGCGAGCCGACGCAGGACGACTTCGACGTCGAGTCGCCCACCAACACCGCCCAGAAGTTCGCCGGCTTCAAGAGCAACCTGATCGGCGACTACAACACCGACAACACGTCCCCCGAGGCGGGCGTCGAGGAGCCGGGCGGCGACATCGCGTACTACCTCGACGACGTCGCCAAGTTCATGCACGAAGTGGACTTCCGGCCCGATCTGGACGGCGACCAGACGATCGACGTCTACACCGTCGGCTTCACGACCAACGCGGTCGCGAACGCGCTGCTGGGGAAGGCAGCGACGGTCGGCGGTGGCCAGTTCTACACCAGCAACAACGCCGAGGAGCTTGCCGACCACATCACGGCGGCGGTCGCGGACATCGTGCGCAAGTCGCAGTCCTTCACGGCGGCCACCGTGCCGGCGTCGCGGACCGCCGACGGCGGCAACTTCTACGTCACCGAGTTCACGCCCTCGCTGAGCGAGCCGTTCTGGAAGGGCCACCTGAAGAACTTCCAGATCACGAGCGACGGCCGCATCCTCGATGCGAACGGCGCCTGCGCCGTCGACGATCCGAGCGGCGACTGCGTGAGCGGCGTGATCCTGCAGACGGCGGTGCCGTACTGGGACGCGGCGACGGCGGTTCCGCTCGAGAGCGCGCGCTCGCTCTACAGCACGATCTCCGGGGCGAAGGTGCCCTTCAACCAGGCGAGCGTGGCCGCGGCCTCGCTCGGGGTGAGCACCGTGACCCCGCCCTATGGCTCGTACCCCAACAGCCTCGCCGGCACGGCGGCGGGCGGCGCCACCGCGGCGGCGAAGGCGGAGTACCTGACGGACGAGATCGTCGCGTACGTGCGCGGCTGCGAGTTCGGCTCGGGCGTCTCGACGGCCTGCGTGGACCGCCCGCAGCGGCTCGGCGACATCTTCCACTCCAACCCCGTGGTCGTGGGCCGACCGGCCGCATACCTGGACGAGGACTCGTACAAGGCCTTTGCGGCCGCCGCGGCGACGCGCGATCGCGTGATCTACGCCGGCGCGAACGACGGCTTCCTCCACGCCTTCCACGCCGGCGACTGGGACGCCGGGGCGACGCCGCCGGCCTACAACCGCGGCGACGGGCACGAGCTCTTCGGCTTCATGCCGTGGACCGCGCGCCAGAACATCCGGCAGCTCCCGATCGACACCGGCACGCGCGACTACTACTTCGTGGACGGCTCGCCCAAGGTCGTCGACGTGTGGTTCGCGCCGGCGGACAACAGCACGAGCAAGGCGGCGGACGGCAGCGAGTGGCACACGCTCCTGGTCGGCGGCATGCGCCAGGGCGGGCGGAGCTACTACGCCCTCGACATCACGGATCCGACGGCCTTCAACGCGAGCAAGATCGTGTGGGAGTTCCCGTCGGAGACGGGCGCGGACAACGCGGCCTACATGCCCTACATGGGCGAGACCTGGTCGGAGCCCGTCATCACCAAGGTGAAGGTCGAGGCGGGCGGCGACGACAACGGCGGCGAGGGCTACGAGCGCTGGGTCGTCATCGTCGGTGCGGGCTACGACCCGAAGGGCGATCCGAACAACCCGTCGGCCACCTACGACAACACGCTGACTGCGACGACCTCGAAGGCGGGCCGGGCGATCCTGATGCTCGACGCGCGCACCGGCAAGGTGATCGCGGAGAAGAAGTTCGTCTACAACGCCACCGACGAGCAGGCCCAGATGCGGTTCTCGATCGCGTCCACGCCGGCGGTCTTCGACCTCGACTTCGACGGCTACGCCGACGTGGTCTACGTGGGCGACCTCGGGGGCAACCTGTGGAAGTGGACGATCCACGAGGTCGGCGCCGACGCGAACAGCGACGGCAAGGTCGACAGCTGGCCGTTCCGGAAGTTCTTCGACGCGCCGGAGTACCCGAACGCGGCGACGCCGACGCACTGGAAGAGCTTCTTCTTCCCGCCGACGGCGACCTTCGTGGACGGCACGCTGTGGCTGGCCTTCGGCAGCGGTGAGCGCGCCGACCTGCGCTGGCCGGGCATCCCGGATGCGACCGACACGGCGCAGCTCGAGAACAACCGGTACTACGCGATGACGGATCTCGATCCGTACGAGTCGCAGGCGCCGATGCCGCCGGTCCTGACCGAGGCCAACCTGACCGACGTCACGACCGACGAGAGCTGCACCACGATCTCGCCGCCGCGGCGGGGCTACTTCTTCAAGGTGGGCCTCGCCGACCTCAACGGCGACGGCCAGCCCGACGAAGGCGAGAAGTTCGTGACGACCTCGGCGCTGTTCGCAAGCTACGTGTTCGCCTCGACCTTCATCCCGACCGGGGCCGCGGGCGACCCGTGCGTCTCGGGTGGCACAGCGGTGCTCTACGTCTTCAAGATCGACTGCGCCGAAGGCTTCTTCGACGACGGCTCCGGGAACTCGGCGCGCGGGCTCGACCTGGGCACCGGGATGCCGACCGACCCGCGCATCTCGATCAACGGCGGCGACGTGGGCGGCGGTGGGCCGCCGCCTCCGTGCGGCGACGGCTCGCACGCGAACAAGGTGTTCGTGATCACGAGCGACAACAAGATCCAGAACGAGTGCGCGCCCGAGATGCCGGGTGGCGGGACGCGCACCCACTACTGGCGGCAGCGCCAGTAGGCGGCGCGGCGCGCAGGCGAGATCGCGAGGGGAGGGGAGCGATGAGCGACGATCGGATCGGGCGGAAGCGGAGCGCGGCGCGCATGGGAGGCGCCGCGCTCCTGGCGGCGGGGCTCCTGGTCGGGTGCGGCGGCGAAGAGGCTGCGAAGCCGAGCGGCGCGTCGATGGCCGGGACGCCCCGGCCCGCGGAGGACGCGGGGAACGAAGCGCCGGTGATCGAGTCGGTGGAGCTCGAGCCGGCCCAGCCCGTGGCGCACCAGCGGCTCCAGGCGGTCGTGGTCGCGAGCGACCCCGACGGGGATCCGATCGAGCTGGGCTTCGCCTGGCGCGTCGGGGGCCGCAACGTCGAGGCCGACGGCGACTCGATCGAGGTCCCCGCCCTGGGCAAGGGCGATTCGATCGAGGTCACGGTGACCGCCAGCGACGGCCGCAACGAGAGCGCCTCCGAGACGGCGCGCGTGCGCGTCGGCAACCAGCCTCCGGATCTGGTGGCGGTGGCGCTGCGTCCCGAGGGCGACGTGAACCGCGGCAAGCCCCTGACGGCCGTGCCCGCGGCGAGCGACCCCGACGGCGACGCGCTCTCGTTCTCCTACACGTGGATGGTGAACGGGGACGCGGTCGAGGAGGCCGGCGACACGCTCGACACCTCGAAGCTCAAGCGGGGCGACACCGTCCGGCTGCGCGTCGTCGCGAACGACGGGGACCAGGACAGCAATGCGATCGAGAGCCCGGAGCTTCGCGTCGCGAACGCGGGCCCGACGATCAAGTCGGCGCCGCCCTCCTTCGAGGGCGACGGCAGCTACCGCTACGCGGTCGAAGCCGTGGATCCCGACGGCGACCGCTCGCTGCGCTACCGCCTGGCCCATGCGCCGGACGGGATGACGATCGACGCCGTCGGCGGCGTGATCCAGTGGAAGCCGACGGCGGCGAGCGCCGGCAAGCACACGGTCGAGGTCGTGGTGGACGATCTCCAGGGCGGCAGCGCGAACCAGATCTTCGAGCTCTCCGTGGCCGTGAAGGAGCCTGCGAAGGCGGACGCGAAGACCGCCCCGCCGGCCTCGGCCTCGGACGAGGAAGCGGACGAGGTCGTGGAGGCGGCCAGGGCGGAGACGCGCGGGCCGACGGCGACGAAGCGCCCGGCGACGATGGAGGCGGACGACGAGGCCGCCGACGACGAAGAGTGAGCGAGCGCGGGGCGGCTTCGGCCGCCCCGCCTGCTTCGACCCGCGCCCGCCTGCTGGCCTGCGTCCGCCCGCCGGCGTTCAGTCGCGGATCCCGTACTCCTTGAGCTTGTAGAGCAGCGCGCGGTGGCTGATGCCGAGGAGCTTCGCCGCGTGCGTGCGGTTGCCCTCGGTGGCCCGCAGCGCGCTCCGGATCAGCTCCGACTCCGCCGCGCGACGGGCACGACGCAACGAGAAGTCGTTCGCCGCGAAGGAGTCGGGCGCCGCGCCGGCGGTGCTGACCAGCTCCGTCGGGAGCTCCCGCAGCGTGATCTGCTCGCCGCTCGCGAGGATCACCGCGCGCTCGATCACGTTCGCGAGCTCGCGCACGTTGCCCGGCCAGCGGTAGCCCGTGAGCTTCGCCAGCGCCTCGTCGCCGATCTCGCGCACCGGGCGGCCGAGGCTCTCGCGGAACTGCGCGAGGTAGTGGTCGAGCAGCAGGGGGATGTCCTCGCGCCGCTCGCGCAGGGGCGGCACGTGGACGCGCATCACGTTCAGCCGGTAGAAGAGGTCTTCCCGGAAGCGACCGCTCGCGACGTCGCCTTCGAGCTCGCGCACCGTCGCTGCGATCACGCGCACGTCGACGCTGCGCGACTTCGATTCTCCGACGGGGCGCACCTCTTCCTCCTGCAGCACGCGCAGGAGCTTCGCCTGGAGCGCCACCGGGAGCTCGCCGATCTCGTCGAGGAAGAGCGTTCCGCCGTGGGCCTCGACGAAGAGGCCGCGGCGTGCGCGGTCGGCGCCAGTGAAGGCGCCCCGCGCATGGCCGAAGAGCTCGCTCTCGAGCAGGTTCTCGGGGATCGCGGCGCAGTTCACGGCCACGAAGGCCTCGTCCCGCCGCGGCGACTGCGCGTGGATCGCCCGGGCCAGCACCTCCTTGCCGGTGCCGCTCTCGCCGGTCAGGAGCACCGTCGACTTGAACTCGGCGGCGCGCTCGAGGGTCTCGAGCACCCCGATCATGACGGGCGACGCGGCGACGATCGGCCGCTCGCCGATCGCGCGCTGCACGTCGCGGCGCAGGAGCTGGTTCGCGCGGCGCAGGCGCTCGCGCTCCTTGGCCTTGCGGATCGCGAGCAGGAGCTCCGAGGGTGCGAAGGGCTTCGCCAGGTAGTCGTAGGCGCCGCGCTTCAAGGCCTCGATCGCGAGCTCGGCGCTGCCGTAGGCCGACATCAGGAGCAGGGTGGCCCCCGGGAGCTTGCGGGCGAGCTGGGGCAGGAGCTCGAATCCGTCCGTGCCCGGCATGCGCAGGTCGCAGAGAACGACGTCGATCGCGCCCCGCTCCGCGATGCGCAGGGCCTCCTCGGCTCCCCGGGCGGCGATCGCCTCGTAGCCTTCCTCGGCCAGGAGCAGCTCGAGGCTCTCCCGCAGCGCGTCGTCGTCGTCGACGATCAGGACCCGTTCGCTCACGCCGCCTCCCGCCCCGCCTATCGGCAGGCCGTCGCGACGGTCTGAGCGGAACCCCGCGACACTGAACGCATTCCCAGGAGCCGGGAGTCCGGTGACGGAAGTCACCGCGCGATCCAGGTGCCCCGCCGATGTGTCATGCGGCGGAAGGGGACTGCCGGAGGCCTGCGCTTCATTTCATCGCAGATCGCGGATGCGTGCGCGCGCGAGGCGTCGCCTCAAGTCCCTGGAAGCGCAGTCCGATACGCGGGACGACCAAGCTGCGGGGGGCCTAGGCCGGGGTCCAGCAGCGGAGGAGCGATGCCCCGAAACAACGTACAGCGGATCCGGGAGGGTCTGATGATGAGCAAGGCCGAGCTGGCCCGAAAGGCCGGCCTCTCGACGCTCACCATCGATCGCCTCGAGGCGGGCCGTCCGTGCCGCCTCGACACCAAGCGCAAGGTGCTCCTCGCGCTCGGCCTCAAGGTCTCGGACAAGGACAAGGTCTTCGGCACCGCGGACGACGCGGCTGCCGGCGCCAGCACGCCGAGCTCCGGCGCGCGCGGCCAGCTCTAGGTCCAAGGAGGACACGTCGTGCAGCTTCCCTTCTCGGGCCTGCGCCGCAACAAGTCGGTGGTAGGCCTCGACATCGGATCGAGCTCGGTGAAGGCGGTCGAGATCGCCTCCAAGCCGAAGGGCTTCGAGCTGGTGCATCTCGGCGTCGCGCCGCTCCCGCCGGAGGCGATCGTCCAGGGCGCCTTCCTGAACGCCGGCGCGATCGTGGACGCGATCCGCGAGGCGATCTCCCGCGGCGGGATCAAGGCGCAGAACGCCGTGGTCGCCGTCTCGGGACACTCGGTGATCGTGAAGAAGATCAGCCTGCCGGCGATGACCCGCGAGGAGCTCGAGGAGTCGATCCGCTGGGAGGCGGAGCAGTACATCCCGTTCGACGTGAACGAAGTGAACCTCGACTTCCAGATCCTCTCGCAGGCCACGACCGAAGGGCAGATGGACGTGCTCCTGGTCGCCGCCAAGAAGGACCTGATCGACGACTACACGTCGGTCGTCACCGAGGCCGGCCTCAAGCCGGCGGTGATCGACGTCGCGGCCTTCGCGGTCGAGAACGCCTACGAGGCCAACTACTCGGGCTCGCCGGACGACGTGGTCGCGCTGGTCAACCTCGGCGCCCAGACGGCGAACATCAACATCCTGGCCGGCGGCGTGCCGAGCTTCACGCGCGACATCTCCGCCGGCGGGAACCAGTACACCGAGGAGATCCAGAAGGCGCTGTCGATCGGCTTCGAGGAGGCCGAGCGCATCAAGCTCGGCGGCTCGGGGGCGGAGGACAGCCAGGAGGTCGTTCCGCAGGAGGTCGAGCAGGCGATCCGTGTGGTGAACGAGGCGGTGATCGCGGAGATCACCCGCTCGCTCGACTTCTTCGCCGCGACCTCCGCCGACATGCGGGTGAACCGGATCGTGCTCGCCGGCGGCGGCTCGATGGTCCCCGGCCTCGACGCGATGTTCCAGGAGAAGACCAACGTCAAGGTCGAGCGCATGAACCCGCTCGCCAAGATGATCGAGAACGACCGCCACGACGCGGCGATGCTGCATCAGCTCGCGCCGGTGCTCGGGGTGGGTGTCGGTCTCGCGCTGCGGAGGATCGACGAGCGATGATTCGCATCAACCTTCTCCCGGTTCGGGAGGCGCGCCGCAAGGCCGACCTCCAGCAGCAGATGGTGCTCCTGGCCGGCGCGCTGATCGCGAGCCTCGCGCTCTCGACCGTCGTGCACATCACGGTCAAGGCGCGGGCGGCTGCCGCCCAGAGCCGGATCGCTGCGCTGAACACGCAGATCGACTCGTTCAAGGGTCAGCTGGCCGAGGTGGAGGCCTTCCGCAAGAAGAAGGCCGACACCGAGCAGAAGCTGGCCGTGATCCAACGCCTCGACAAGTCGCGCTCGGGCCCGGTGCACGTGCTCGACGAGCTGGCGACGCGCTCGCCCGAGCGGCTCTGGATCACGAAGCTCGAGGCGGCGAACGGCGGCATCAAGCTCGAGGGCCTGAGCCTCGACAACGAGGGCATCGCCGACTTCCTGACCTCGCTGAACGACAGCGACTACTTCGACGGGGTCGAGCTGGTGTCGACGGAGCTCAAGGAGCGCGACGGCCTGAAGCTCAACTCGTTCAAGATCGCGGCGCGCATCACGGTGCCCGGCACCGAGATGCCCGCGGAGGCGGACGCTGCCAAGACGGCCTCGGCCACCCCGGCGAAGCGCGCCGCGGCGAAGCACTAGGAGGGCGTGATGAATCTCGGACTGGACAAGCTCCAGGGAAGCCTCGAGCGCTTCGCGAAGCTGCCGAAGAACGCCCGACACGGCGTGATCGGCGGTGTCGTGGTCGCGGTCCTCGGGCTCTACGGCTGGCTGCTGTACATGCCGGCGAGCCAGCAGCTCTCGGCGGTGCACGGCGAGGAGCTCGAGCTGCAGCGCAAGCTGAACGAGGTGCGGACGGTCGCGGCGAACCTGCCGAAGTTCCAGGAAGAGCTCACTCGGCTCGAGCGGGAGTTCGAGGTGGCGTTGCGCCAGCTCCCGAACAGCAAGGAGCTCCCGGTGCTGCTGACCGACGTGAGCAGCATCGGCAAGAACGCCGGGCTCGAGTTCAAGTCGTTCAAGCCGCAGACGGAGGTGCCGCGTGACTTCTACGCGGAGGTGCCGATCGAGATCGAGTTCTCCGGCTCGTTCCACGAGGTGGCGACCTTCTTCGACAACGTGTCGAAGCTGCCGCGAATCGTGAACGTGAGCGACATCCAGATGACGATCGACGAGGAGACGCTCGACGGCACCCGGCTCCAGGTGAGCGGGAACGCGACGACGTTCCGGTTCCTCGAGGGCGCGAGCGCCCCGGCGGCTCCGGCCGCGCGTGGCAAGAAGGGCGCGAAGGGTGCCGCGAAGGCGCAGGGAGGAAAGGCGTGAAGCGGGTGATCGCGGTGATCGGCACGGCCTTGACCGTCGCCGCCTTTGCAGGCTGCGGGCGCGAGCAGGGCGGCCAGAGCGTGGCGAACTACGAGCAGCAGCGGAAAGAGGCGCAGGCCAAGGGCGGTGTGCCCAAGGGTGCGACGCAGACCGCGGCCAAGAAGGGCGAGCCCGAGGTGAAGGCAGGCCTCGGGGCCAACGAGAAGGGCTTCACCTACGTGGCCGAAGGCAAGCGCGACCCGTTCCGCTCGTTCGTGCTCGAGCACGCGAAGGACCGGGTCCACGATCGCGGTCCGCTCGAGCAGTTCGACCTCGCGCAGCTCTCGTGCGTGGCGGTGGTGTGGAACACGGAGCGGCCGCGTGCGCTGATTCTCGACCCGTCGGGTCGGGGCTACGTGGTGAGCGAAGGAACGATGGTCGGGAAGAGCGACGGCAAGGTCACCAGCATCGGCGACAACACCGTCGTGATTCGAGAGACCTACGTGGACTATCTCGGCGAGCGCACCGAGAAGGACATCCAGATGCACGTGCGCCAGAGCCAGGGGGGGTGAGGGGTCATGAATCCCATGAAGCATGAGCGATGGAACCTCGCCGGACGCCTCGCGTCCCGGCGGGCTCTCGGCGCGGTGCTGTGGGCGGCGGTCGCCGTCTGCACGACGGGCGCTGCGATCACCTGGGCGGGGCAGGCGGCGACGCGCCTCCTCTCCGTCGAGGCGAAGAGCACGGACGGCGCCACGGTGCTGGTGCTGCAGGCGGACGGCCCGATCGAGGGGCCGAAGGCCTTCGCGCTCGAGCAGCCGGCGCGCCTCGTGGTCGATCTCGCGGGCGTGAAGAACGCCGTCGCGGGCGGCCGCATCGAGGTGGGCGGCGCCCAGGTCAAGACGGTGCGCGTGGCCCAGCACGACGACAAGACGCGCGTCGTGATCGATGGCGCCGCCGAGGGCGTGTTCGTGGATCGCGGCATCGCGATCGCGAACGACGGCCTGGTGGTGGCGATCGGCGCGGGCGCGCAGCAGATCGCGGACGCGACGGCGCGCGAGCGCGGCGCGGCCCCGGCGATCGCCGAGGCGGCTCCGGCCGCCGAGGCGGCCCCGGCCGCGGCGACGGCCGAGGCCGCTCCGGCCGCGGTGGCCGCCGACGGCAGCGTGCTGCGCGGCATCCAGCTCGACACGGCCGCGAACCGCGACCGCATCGTGCTGGTGAGCGAAGGCTCGCTCCGCTACGAGGTGACGGAGCCCGACGCCGACACGATCGTGCTGCGGCTCCCGGGCGCGACGCTCGCGCCCGAGGCGGCCATGCACGTGACGCCGGACGCTCCGGGCACGGTCTCCGCGGTGTCGGCCTACGTGGACGGCGACGCGAACGGTGAGACCCGGGTGCGGATCCGCCGCACCGCCGGCGTCCCGCCGACGATCCGCCAGGACGGCCCCGCCCTGATCGTCGACTTCCCCCGCAGCGACGAGATCGCGGCCGAGCTGCCGCTCCTCACCGCTGCGGAGATGGCGGTTGCGAAGGGCGACGGCAAGGCCGCGCCGGCCAAGCTCGCCGAGGGCGCCCAGCCCGGGCCCGCGGCCGGCTCCGGTCACGCGAGCTCGATCCTGCAGGAGGGCGGCCTCCTCACGGGCAAGCAGTACACCGGTCGCCGGATCTCGCTCGACCTGAAGGACGTCGAGATCGACGACGTGCTTCGCCTGATCGCGGAGGTCTCCGACCTCAACGTGATCGCGGGCGACGACGTGGCCGGCAAGGTGACGATCCGCCTGGTCGACGTGCCCTGGGACCAGGCCCTCGACGTCATCCTGCTGACGAAGGGCCTCGGCTTCGTGCGCGTCGGCAGCGTGCTCCGGATCGCGCCCCAGGCCCTGCTCCAGCAGGAGGAGGAGGCCCGGCTCCAGGAGAAGCGCGCCAAGGAGAAGCTCGAGGATCTCCAGGTCAAGCTGATCCCGGTGAACTACGCGAACGTCAAAGAGATCGAGAAGATGGTGAAGAAGATGCTGTCCACCCGTGGCGTCGTGAACATCGACGAGCGGACCAGCACTCTCATCGTCAAGGACATCCCGAGCGTGATCCGGGAGGCGTCGTCGCTGGTCGGCTCGATCGACACGCAGACGCCGCAGGTGCTGATCGAGGCGAAGGTCGTCGAGGCGAACCTCGACTTCTCGCGCGAGCTCGGCGCCCAGTGGGCGGTCGGCTCCCAGACGCCGGACTCCGAAGGCAGCGTGGACCACCTGCCGGGCGTCGGCGGCCTGGTGTACGACACCGCCGGCGGCCGCGGCTGGCCGCTGCAGACGCCGAACTACGTGGCGTCGTCGAACCCGATCACGAGCGTCGCCAACGGCCTGCTGAACCTCTCGGGCTACGTGCTCGACGAGCGCTTCAGCGTGGCGCTGCAGATCCAGGCGGCCGAGGCGAACGGCGAGGGCAAGGTGATCTCGAGCCCGCGCGTCGTGACCCTCGACAACCGGGAGGCGAAGATCGAGCAGGGCCTTTCGATCCCGTTCCAGACCTTCGAGAACGGGGATGCCCAGCTCGAGTTCATCGACGCGGTGCTGTCGCTGCTCGTGACGCCGCACATCACGGCCGACAGGAGCATCATCATGAAGATCGCGGTCACCCGGAACGCGCCGGACGACTCCGTCCCGACGCCGACCGGCTCGCCCGCGATCCGGAAGAACGAGGCGAAGACCGAGACGCTGGTCAAGAACGGGCAGACGCTCGTGCTCGGCGGCATCTACGTGGTCGAGAAGGCCGAGAACTCGACCCGCGTGCCGTACCTGCACCGGATCCCGCTCATCGGTCAGGCCTTCAAGAGCAAGTCGGTTCTCGACAGCCGCAAGGAGCTCTTGATCTTCGTGACGCCTCGGATCGTCGACAACGTGGCTGCGGCGGGCGTTCCCGCGCCGTAGGCCAGGGAGAGCGCGGCCCGCGCGCGCTCTCGCGATCGAATCGGAAGGGGGAGCCCCGACAAGGGCTCCCCCTTCTCGTATGCTGGCGCCGTGACGCGACACGAGACCACGATCTGGCTCGTCGGCATGATGGGCGCGGGCAAGTCGGTCGCCGGCCGCGCGCTCGCAAAGCGTCTCGGCCTGCGATTCCTCGACGTCGACCGCGAGATCGAGCGCCGCGCCGGACGGAGCGTCGCCGAGATCTTCGCGAGCGAAGGCGAGGCGGGCTTCCGCGTGCGCGAGCGCGCCGAGGTCGAGGCGGCGGCGGGGCGGGGCGGGGTCGTCGCCCTCGGAGGCGGCGCGATCGCCCAGCCGGGGATGGCGGACTGGCTCGCGCAGCGCGGCACGGTGGTCTACCTCCGCGCGCGGCCCGAGACGCTGCTCGCCCGGATCGGCACGGCGGCGACGCGGCCGTTGCTGCACGATGCCGACGCGGCGGAGCGGCGCCGGCGTCTCGAGCAGCTCCTCGCGGCGCGGCGCGGCGCCTACGAATCGGCCCGGCACGTGGTGGACACGGACGGTCGCGGACTGGAGGAAGTGGTGGCGGCGATCGAGCGCGGGCTCCGGGGCGGCGAGGCCGCGCTGCGGCGGACGGTCGGCGTGCCGCTCGGCGCGCGCTCGTACCCGATCGAGATCGGCCATCGCACGATGGGCGAGGCCGGCGCCGCGATCGCGCGACACACCAAGGCGACGCAGGCGATCGTGCTCGCCGCGAAGTCCGTCTCGGGCCGGTACGGCCCGAGCCTCGAGCGGGGCCTGCGCGAGGCGGGCCTGCGCAGCCGCCGGATCGAGGTGAAGGACGGCGACGCCGCCAAGAACCTGGCCCAGGCGGCGAAGCTCTACGACGCGCTCCTCGATGCCGACGCCGACCGCAGCAGCGTGATCGTCGCGCTCGGCGGCGGCGTGGTCGGCGACCTCGCCGGCTTCGTGGCCGCCACGTACCTGCGCGGCGTGCCCTTCGTCCAGGTGCCCACCACCGTGCTCGCGATGGTCGACTCGAGCATCGGCGGCAAGGTCGGCGTGAACCTCGCGCGCGGCAAGAATCTCGTCGGCGCCTTCCACCAGCCCCGCCTGGTCTGGATCGACGTCGCGACCCTGCGCTCCCTGCCCGTGCGCCAGCGCGCCGCGGGCATGGCGGAGGTGGTCAAGGCCGCGGCGCTCTGGGACGCGGACTACTTCGCGACCCTCGAGGGCCTGGGCGGGACCCTGCTCGGCGACGACCCCGCCGTGCTGGTGCCGGTCCTCGAGCGCGCCTGCGCGATCAAGGCCGAGATCGTCTCCCGCGACGAGCGCGAGTCCGACCTGCGCATGCTGCTGAACCTGGGCCACACCCTGGGCCACGCGATCGAAGCCCTGACCCGCTACCGGGGAATCCTCCACGGCGAGGCGATCTCGATCGGCATGGTCTACGCCGCCCGCCGCTCGGAGGCGCTGGACCTCGCGCCGTCCGGGACCGCCGCGCGCCTCGAGGCGCTTCTCGGGCGCCTCGGCCTGCCGCGGGAGCTCCCGGATTTTCCGCGGCGGGCTTATCTCGAAGCGCTGCGCGTCGATAAGAAGAGGCAGGATACGCGCATCCGGTACGTGGTGCTGCGCGAGATCGGGCGCGCGGAGACCGTGCCGCTGACGCCAGCCGAGATCTACCCGGCACGCCCGCGGACGAAGCGGGGCGCGCGCGCGGAGGGAACGTGAGCGAAAGGCCGGGCGAAGACCGGGCGGAGACGCCCGTCGAGCGCTTGTCCGACGGCGGCGCCGCGACGGGGCCGAGCGGGCCCGCCTACGCGACCCTCGCCGAGGGCCATCGCCGCGCAGGCCGCGCCCACGAGGCCGAGAGCCTCGCCCGCGCCGGGCTGCGCGTGTTCCCGGGCGGCACCTCGGGGCGCCTCGCGCTGGCCCTGGCCCTGCTCGACCAGCGCCGGATCGAAGAGGCGCGGCGCGAGGTCGAGGGCCTGCTCGAATCGCTGTCGGAGTTCCAGGCGGCTCGCGGGGCGCTCGCGGCGCTGATCGGCGAGTCCGAGTCCGAGCCTGCAGAGCCCGAGCCGGACGTGGACGCCGCGATGGACGCCTGGGCCGAAGAGCCCGCCGTCGAGCAAGACGACGTCCTGCTGGCGGAGGGCGCCTCGCCCTTCGCGACCCAGACCATGGCCGGCCTGCTCGAGCGTCAGGGCCACGCCGCCGACGCCCGCGCCCTGCGTGCACGGCTCGAAGGGTCGGACGCGGAGCCCGCGCCGGACGTCGCTGCGGCGGCGCCGAGCGAGCCCGAGGAGTTCGCGCTCCCCGAGCCCGAGCCGATCCCGGCGCTCGCCGCTGCCTGGGCCGAGCCCGCGCTCGCCGCTGCCTGGGCCGAGCCCGCGCCCGCTGCGGCGTGGCCCGAGCCGGCGCCCGCTGCGGCATGGGCAGAGCCCGCGCCCGCGCAGGCGGCGGACCCGCTCGCCGAGCACGTCGAGAGCCTTGGCGCGTTCGCGTTCGAGTCCGAGGAACGCGTCGCCGAGCTCGCACCGGAGACACAGTACGAGCCCGCGCCGCCGCTCGATGCGAAGGCGGAGCGCCGGGCCCAGGTGATCGCGACCCTCGAGCGCTGGCTCGACAATCTTCGAAGGGGTGTGAGATGAGCTTCTCGTCGATCCTGCGCAGCATCGTCGACGGCTGCGGCGGCGGCCTCGGCGCGGCCCTGATGGGCAACGACGGCATCGCGATCGACCAGGTCACGGCGGCGGCGTCGCCGAGCCCGTCCGGCGGCGAGGACGTGTCGGCCGCGGGGATCGAGTTCGGCCGCATCCTCGAGGAGATCCGCAAGGCGAGCGACGCGCTCTCGGGCGGGGCCGTGACGGAGGTGGTCGTGAGCCTGGCGCGCTTCCATCTCGTGCTGCGCGTCGTCGACGACGAGACCTTCCTGGTGCTCGCGCTCGCGCCCGATGGCAACCTCGGCAAGGCGCGCTACCTGATCCGGCGTCACCTGCTTGCGCTGCGCGAGGAGCTCTGAGGGGAGGCCTCTCGGGCCACGGCACTGAGGCCAAGGCTCTGAGATCGAGGCTCCGAGATCGAAGAGCGGGCCACGCGCGGCGCCCCGACGAGGGGAAGGATCCCATGCCCGCGAAGCCGCGCATCCTCGTCGTCCACGGACCGAACCTGAACCTGCTCGGCAGCCGCGAGCCCGCCGTCTACGGGACGGCCACGCTGGCGGAGATCGACGCCGCGCTCGCGGCCCAGGCCGCCGAGGCCGGCGCCGAAGTCGAATGCTTCCAGTCGAACCACGAGGGCGCGCTGATCGACCGCATCCAGGCCGCGCCCGAAGGCTGCGACGCCGTCCTCATCAACCCGGGCGGCCTCACCCACACGAGCGTCGCGCTGCGCGACGCGCTCGCCGCGACCACGCTGCCCGTGGTCGAGGTCCATCTCTCGAACGTCCACGCCCGCGAGGAGTTCCGGCGCCATTCCTACGTCTCGCCGGTCGCGCGGGGCGTGATCTGCGGGTTCGGCGCCGAGAGCTACGCCCTCGGTCTGAGGGCGCTGCTCGGAATCCTGCGCCCGGCCCGGCGCGCGCGCCCGCGGGCCGCTGCGAAGCCCGCCCGCCGCCGCCGCTAGCGGCCTGCGCCCCCGCGTGGGGGCGAATCGAAGGCATCCGCTCAAGGGACCCCCTGATCCGCCGATGAATCCTGGTACGGGGAGGGGTCCGCCCCCACCGACCGTCGCGCGATCACCCGCGCCCGCCGAGGCATGGGGGGCCCTTGTCGGCAAACAAGCGCAAGATCCTGGAGAACGCGCAGAAGTATCTGCAGCGGGGCCAGCTCGACAAGGCGTTGAAGGAGTTCCAGGCCGCGCTCCAGGCCGATCCGCGCGACACGGGCACGCGCCTCAAGATCGGCGACATCCACCTGAAGCAGGGGAACAAGGACGAGGCGGTCGTCGCCTACCTGAAGGTCGCCGACCAGTTCATGAAGGACGGCTTCGACGCCCGGGCCGTCGCCCTCTACAAGCAGATCCTGAAGATCGACGCTGCGCGCGCGGACGTGCACATCCCGCTCGCCGAGCTCTACACGCGACTCGGTCTCACGTCCGACGCGATGGCCTCGCTCCAGACCGCCGCCGACGCGTACCATCGCGAGGGCCGCAAGCGCGACGCGCTCGAGCTGCTGCGCAAGATGGCGCGGCTCGATCCGACGAACATCACGAGCCGTCTCAAGATCGCCGAGCTGCTGCAGCAGGCCGGCATGAAGGACGAGGCGCTCGCAGAGCTCGACGAGCTCGCCCGCGATGCCGAGCGCATCGCCGACGTCGAGGAGATGAAGCGCGTCTACGAGCGCCTGCTCGAGCTCGACGGCTCGCGCTACGAGGCGCACGTCGGGCTCGGCCGCATCGCGCTCACGCACACCGACTTCGGCACCGCCGAGCGCCACGCGCGCCAGGCCCTCGAGCTGCGGCCCGACGCCTCCGACGGGCTCGAGCTCGTGGCCGACGTGCTGCGCGAGAGCGGCCGCGAGGACGAGCTCGAGCCGATCTATCGCCGCCTCGCCGACGTCTACCGCGAGCGCGGCGACGAAGATCGCGCGCGCGCGATCGTGCAGCGCTACGTCTCGTCGGGCGGCCTCGAGCTCGGCGCCGAGGAGACCGCCTTCGGTGGCGCGGGCGATCTCGGCGGCGGGTCGCCCTTCGGTGCGCCGGGCGAGGCCGGGCTCTCCGCTGATGGCCCCTCGTTCGACGACGAGCTCGTGCTCGACGAAGAGCCGGAGCCCGAGCCGGTGGTCGCCGTGGCGCCCCCCGCTCCGGCGCCGGTGCCTGCGTCTGCGGCCGCTGCACCGGTGGGGGGCGGCGATCCCGACCAGCTCGTCGCCGAGGCCAACGTCTACCTGCGCTACGGCAAGGTCGAGAAGGCGATCGCGAGCCTCGAGAGCGCGCTCGCGGCGGAGCCGTCGCATCGCTCCGCGCTGACGAAGCTCGCCGAAGTGATGGAGCAGCGGGGTGAGCTCGACCGGGCGTCGGGCCTGCGCGAGCGCGCCGGCGGGACGGCTCCGAGCCTCACGCGCGCCGCCGCTGCAGCGCCGGCCGCGCCTGCGTCCGCCGACGACGACGATCTCGGCGACTTCGCGTTCGAGACCGCCCCCGCGTCGGAGGAGGAGGAGGCCGCGCCCGAGCAGTCGGGTCCCCTCGAGATCGACGTGGACGTGGAGCTCGAGTCGACCGCGCCGCCCGCCGCGGCTCCGCGCGCCGTCGAGACCTCGGCCGACGTGGACGATCTCGACGTCGATCTCGATCTGGATCTCGATCCGGAGGAAGCCGAGGCCGACGCGGGCGCGAGCGACGCCCTCGACCTCGACGAGCCGGGCGCCCCCGCGACGCCCGCGGGCGCCACCTCCGGCGGAAGCTCGACCAGCACCGCGGTGCAGATCGTGGAGGAGCTGGAGGAGGCGGAGTTCTACTTCCACCAGAGCCTGTTCGAGGAGGCCGAGGGCGTCTATCGCCGCGTGCTCACGCTGGCCCCGAATCATCCCCAGGCCATGCTCCGGCTGGGCGAGATCGAGGCCGCGCGGGGCGGCGACGGAGCGTCGACGAATCCGAACGTCGCGGCGCCCGCAGCGCCGATTCCGGCCGGCGAAGCGACCGTCGCGTTCCCGGAGCCCGATCCGTCCGTCGCAGGTGACGAGGGCTCCTTCGATCTCGCGGGCGAGCTCGGCCTCGACGACGAGACCGGGAGCCCGAACGCGGCCCCGATCGCTGCGCCCGGCGAGGACAGCTCGACGCAGCCGAGCGTCACCGCCCAGGGCCTCGAGCCCGAGGGCGCCTTCGCCCTCGATCTCGAGGACACTTCCTCGGTTCGGCCCGCGAGCGCTTCGCCGGCCCCGAGCCGCGGCATGCGCGGCCTCGCGACCACGCGGCCCGTGGCGCTGGACGTGTCCGAGTCCGAGGCGCCGGAGGCCGCGAGCGCGGACGAAGGCTCGGTCGAGGACGCCCTCGCCGCGGCGATGGCCGTGGAAGAGCCGGTCGAGAGCCAGCCGGTCGCGGTCGCTGTCGAGGAGGAGCCGGAGCCCGTCGTCGAGCCCGAGGCGACGCCCGCGCTCGAGGTCGCCGCGGCGGAGACGCCCGAGCCCGCCGCCGACGAGGCGCCTGCCGCAAACGACGACTTCGATCTCGCCGCCGAGCTCAGCGACGCCTTCGCCGACGCCAACCGGCCCGCCGACGAGCCGGGCACGACCGACGAGCGCTTCGACGAGGGCTTCCATGCGGTCTTCGACGAGTTCAAACGCGGCGTGAAGCGCGTGGTGGGCGAGGGCGACCACGAGACCCACTTCGATCTCGGCATCGCCTACCGCGAGATGGGGCTGCTCGAGGACGCCGTGGGCGAGTTCGCCCAGGCCGTCGCCTCGCCCACGCGGCGCCTCGCGGCGCTGCACATGATGGGTCTCTGCGCGCTCGACCTGAAGCGCCCGGCGGACGCGGTGGCGCATCTCGAGCAGGCGCTCTCGCTGCCCGACCTTCCGGGCGATCAGACCTGCGCCCTGCACTGCGACCTGGCGCGGGGCTTCGTCGACCTCGGCGATGTCACGCGCGCGCGCGACGCGATCGAGCGTGCGACGGCGATCGATCCCGCGTTCCCCGAGCTCGCGCGTCGGCGCAAGGAGCTCGAGGCGCTCGAGGCGGGCACGCTGCTCGCGGAAGCGGAAGCCGAGGCGGAGCCCGTCGAGTCCTTCGAGTCGTTCGACGACCTGATCGCCGAGGCGCGGAGCGATGCGCCCGCGACGGCGAGCGCGGCCGAGCGCGACGACGTCGCGCCGGCGGAGGCCGCCGAGGACGTCGCCGACTCCGAGCCCGCGACGGCTGCGCGGGCGGCAACGACCGGCGCGGCGACGCCGGCGCCGCCTGCGCCTGCCGCTCCGACCCCCGGCCGCAAGCGCAAGATCTCGTTCCTCTGAGGAGTCCTTGTGGAGCACCTCTCCCATTTCGGCCTCGACCAGGATCCGTTCGTGAACGCCCCTCGCGTCGAGGATTGGTGCGCCCTGCCGAGTCACGTCGACGCCCAGCGGCGGCTCGCGCGTGGCCTCGCCCAGGGCAAGGCGCTGCTCTCGCTGGTCGGGGACTCCGGCAGCGGCAAGACCACGCTCGTGCGCCATCTGCTCGAGAGTCTCGACGAAGCGCGCTACGAGGCGAGCCTGCTCGTGGTCGTCCCGGGCGAGCCTGCGCGCCTGCTGCGCCGCGTGGCGCGACACCTCGGGGTCGAGGACGAAGAGGCCGAGCGCACCGAGACCCTGCGCAACGTCTTCGATCGTCTCGTCGACCTCGACGAGCGCGGCCGCCGCGCGGTCGTGATCGTGGACGGCGCCGAGTGTCTGAGCCCGGGCCAGGACCTGGACGACCTGCGCGCGCTGCTCGGCTTCGAGCACGGCGACGCCGCGCTGCTCTCGTTCCTGCTGGTCGGGGGGCCGTCCCTCGACGCGCTGCTGCAGAGCGACGCCGGGCTGCGTCGACGGGTCGAGATCCGCGTGCGCCTCGCCGGCCTCGATCGCCGCGAGACCGGCGACTACGTCGCCCACCGCATCGCGCGGGTAGGCGGCCAGGCCGCGATCTTCGCGGCGAGCGCCGTCGCGGGCCTGCACGCCGCCTCGCTCGGCCTGCCGCGCCTCGTCAACACGCTGGCCGACAACGCGCTCTACGAGGCCTTCGTCGCGGGCCACCGTCAGGTGTCGGCGGACGACGTGAAGCGCGCCGCACGCGACCTCGGCCTCGAGGCCGTCCCGCTCGAGGGGCCGGCAGGCGAGGCGCTCGTCGCGCCGCCGACCGCGACGCCGACGAGCGTCGCCGGCGAGACCAGCTTCTCGGTCGATGACTTCCCCGGCGACGCCGCGACCGACGCTGCGCCGGGCGTGGTCGACGCCTTCGACACCCTCGACGACGCGGAGTCCCTCGAGCTCGAGCCGGCCCACGCGTCGGTCGAGGCCGAGCCCTGGGAGCCCTTCGAGGACACTGCCCCGAGCGGCGAGGTCCGCGCCGCCGTCGACATGCTCGACGTCAACGCCGACACCGCGCCCCCGGCGGTGCTCGAGCCCGACGTGCTCGAGCTCTCGCAGCCCGTCGACGCCGACGCCGTCGAGCTCGTGGCGATGGCCGAGCACGCGAAGCCCGAGGAAGAGGTCGACGAGCTCTTCGCGCAGCTGATCGAGGATCCGCGCTAGCCCCGAGCTCGTTCGCCCGTCCGCCGGCACTGGGAAGCGGGCTTCCACGACCGCGGAACCGGATTTCCCCAGGCGCGTGCCGCGCGCCCGGCGCGTGCCGCGCGCCCGCCGAGCCGCAACTGCCCGTCACACCGACGTTTCGCGCGAGCCCGCACTCCGGGACCGGGTTCGGTGTCGGCCTTGGCACGCATCCTGCGGCGACTCGGAGCGGAGCGCCGAGGGGTGGCGGCCGGGGAGGGGAGAGCATGGCGTTCGTCGCGCGCCGCGCCTTCGCGCGGCTCTCGATCGTCGGGTTCGTGGCGCTGGTTGCGGCGCGGGCGGAGGCCGTGCCCGTCGGCTGGGCCGTGGTCCCGGGCTCGAGCGGAGTGACGCTCGACGTGACGATCACGAACGACCTGATCGGAGTCGTGACACGGCAGGTGAGCACCCATTTCGAGGGAAGCCTCGAGTCCGAGATCCAGAACCCGCTCTACGGCCAGGTGATCCTCGAGCTCACGGGTGGGGACGTCCGGCTCGCGGATACGAGCTTCGCGTTCTCCGTCGGCCCGGTCGCCTTCACCGTGGCCTTCGCGGGCATGGGCGGCGCGCTCACGGGCGGTCCGACGGCTTCCTTCAACCAGGACTACGTGTACCCGAGCGGCTGGGGCCAATGGGAGCTCGGCCTCAATGGGTTCGTGCTCACGCTCGACCAGGGCTCGATCGACGTCACGGGCTTCCTCTCGGGCTCGTTTCCGCTCGCCGCGAACCCGGCGGTGTTCACGCTGGCATGGCCGCAGAACTGGCTCGATCACGTCTACCGGGCGAGCGAGTCGAGCGTCCCCGGCGTCACCGACCTGGGCCTCGAGATCAAGAACCTCGACACCACCGCGAACCTGGTGCTGATGGTCGCGGAGAACTTTCCCGTGGACGTGTCGATCCGTCTGACCGGCGATCTGATCCTCGTTTCGACCATCCCCGAGCCCGGCACCGGGCTGCTGCTCGGCGGCGGCCTCGCGGGCCTCGTGCTGCGGCGCCGGCGGCTGTCTTGCCGCCCGTCGCGGCCTTTGCCAACCTGCCGCTGAGCGCGGGAATAGCTCAGTTGGTAGAGCATCAGCTTCCCAAGCTGAGGGTCGCGGGTTCGAATCCCGTTTCCCGCTCCAGGATTCTGGAACGCCCCCGGCGCGTTGCGCCGGGGGCGTTTTCGCTTTCCGTGTCGCGCTCAACTGTCGGAGCCGGATAGAGCCGGGCGGAGCCGGGATCCGGGCGCGCGAAGTCGACGAACGCCAGGTCGCCCGGTTCGCTGGGCAGCGCGTGCGTGTAACCGCGCCGCGTGCAGTCGGAGCGGGCGCACACCGTGCTTCTGCGCCAAGCGACGGACCCGGTGCCAGGATCGCGACACGTTTCGCTCTTCGAGGGGCGTGCCGGCCTCGGAGCAGAACACCCAGGGCGGCACCTCCGGCCCACCGCGGCGCAGCCCCTCCGTGCGGCGCATCGCCAGGAGATCGAACAGCGCCGCCCAGGACGGCGGGAGCGCGATCATCCGGGCCTTCCCCTCTTCGATCGAGACCCGCTGGCCGGGCGCCGAAGTTGCCCGCCAGGCGGAGCTCCGTCGCCGCCCGCGATCCGCAGGCCGTCGCCGAGCTCGTCGCGAAAGGCGTAGAGCTCCGCGAGCTCCCGGCTCGGACCTTCGCCACACGGACGAGGACACGCGCCGCGACCCGCGCAGCGACCGCTCAGGGGCAGGCCACGCCCTGGCAGCTGTTGCCGCCGAGGTTGATCCCGCCGCCGCACACCGTCGAGGGATTCCCGCCGCTGGATGCCGAGATCGCCAACCCGCGGTAGCCCGTGGTGTCCCCGCTCCACACGCCGCAGTGCCCGGAGTCCGCCCGGCCATTGTCGCGGATCATGCCCGATTCGATGAACGAGCCGTTTTGCGCGTTGACGCCGTTTGCGCCGTTCCCGGTCGCCGAGAAGCCCGACACGCTCGCGCCGAAGATGTAGATCCCCGCGTACCCGTTGCGAGTCGCCGAGACCCGCTCGGCGGTGGATCCCTGCGAGAGGTACAGCCCCGCGAACCCGTTGCCCGAAACTACCGCGAGGTGCACCGCCGAACCGTCTCCGGTCTCGATTCCACTTGATCCGTTCCTCACCGCGGAGACATTCTCGAGTCGTGCGCGAGCTCCCGCGTACACGCCGCTGCTGTGGCATTCGTAAACCTCGAGATTCTCGAGGACCGCGTCGCCATTCATGAGGTAGAGGCCGAATAGACCTGCGCCTCGAACGCGGCCATTCCGCACCGAGAACCGTGGTCCGGAGACTTCGATTCCGCTCTTGCCCGAGGCAGAGCAGCTGGTCACGGCGCCGAACGCGCCGGTCGTGCAGGTGTTGTCGCCCGCGAGCGTCATTCCGTTGAGATCGAGCGTCACCTCCTGCGCGGTCACGACGATGCCCTTCGCAGAGCTGCTCGGGAAGTGCAGGTTCGAGGTCAGGCGATACGAGCCGGAGTCACAGATCTCGACCGGATATCCCGGGGTGTCGCACGAGCTGATGCCACCCGCGGCGACCCGCGCCTCGTTGATCTCGATCACGCCATCCGCAGCGAGCGCGCGCAGCGGCAGCAGCACAGCGCAGCCCAGAGCGAGCCAGAGCCTCACCGGATTCTCCTCTACAGCGGCAGGTGGGCGCTTCGCCCGCGTGGGCGAGCGCTGCCCACGATGCTGCATGTCGGGCGCGCAGGTCAAGCAGGCCCACCGCCGCTCGAACACGCGCGGCCGCAAGCAGCGCGCAGCTCGCCGGCCAAGGGCTCGTCGAGCCGTGCAGGATGGACTGGCACCCAGACCGACCTCGGCGGCGACGACGCCGACCGTTCTTCGCGAACCTGGAGCAGCGAACTCCTCATCGCGCCCCGAGACGCGCGAGCGTCTCCGACACCGCTCCAAGCGCCGCATCGGGCGCCGGACCTCCGTTCACGACGGCGCTGAACTTCGACTGCATCTCCTGGCAGAGCGCCACGGAGTGGGCCGACACCGGTCGCGGTCGGGCGGTCTCGGCACCGCCCGCGCAGGGCTCCTCTTCGCTCGGTTCGTCCCGGCTTGACCGAATGCCACCCATCAGTCCCAATCGGGGCCACGCAGCCTGAACTCTCCATGGCCCCGAGGTCGGGGAGGGGGGCCTCGATGCTTGGAGCCGGACAGAGCCGGGGAGCCGGAGCCCTTGCAGCCGCTTGCCGCTCCTCGCGTGCCGTCGCAATGCATGAGACGCAAGATCGCGTCACTTCTAGGGTCTCTTCCGCCTTCCCAAGCTGAGGGTCGCGGGTTCGAATCCCGTTTCCCGCTCCAGAATCGTGGGCCCGGCAGGCACTTTGCTCGCCGGGCCTACGTGCGTTTGGAGCCGCGCCGCCAGCGTCGCGGCATGAGCGAGCCCTTGCCGGGGTGTGCCCAGCCCCTTTGACACAACCGGGCTCCCGCGACCACTGGAGGAAGGGACCGGTGACCACGGAGCCGCAGCAGCGCTCCGGCGAGGAGCGCGCAATGAAGTGCATCGGGTTCGTGACGGCGGCGGCGCTGCTGGCGCTGGCGATCTCTCCCCCGGCCCAGGCGACCACGCTCGCGAGCGCGAATGCATCGGTCACCTTCGACGGCCCCTTCGATCCACCGGTCACCGACTCGGACGGTATGACGGGCCCCGGCTCGGCGACGGCCGGGGCGTCGTTGGCCAGCGCGCAGGCCGATGCTGCGGCCTTCGCGGACTTCGGGATCCTCCGGGCCTTCGCCTTCATCAGCCGCGGCGCCGATTCGACTGCCAGCGCACAGGCGTTCGCGAACTACGACGACACGCTCACCATCAGCAGCGCCGGCTTCAACGGCCAGACCACGAACATGACGATCAGCGTCGCCGTCGAGGGCTACCTCGACCCGCTCGGCGCCACGACGTCCGAGTTTCGTCACTCGCTCCGCTTCGAGGGCCTGAAGAACGGCTTCGTGGTCCTGAACACCATGGACGTCATCTACCGGGGCTCCGACCAGGACGGCAACCTCAACCCGCAGTTCCGCAGCGGATTGGGCCCCGGCGATTTCTCCTTCCAGCCCGGCGATCCGTTCTTCGTCTCGGCGGTCCGCGACATCCAGATCCAGTTCATCATGGGCAATACGATCACGATCCGGGGTGCGCTGAACGTCGACGCGAACTCGGACCTCCTGAACCCCGCGCTGGTGGGCAGCGCAGACGTCAACTTCTTCAACACCTCGAAGTGGAACGGCATCAAGTCGATCGAGGCCGTGGACCCGACCAGCGGGGAGCTCGTGAGCCTGGATCCGTCGCAGCTCCAGTTCTCGTCGGGCTCCGGCGTCGACTACCGCAACGCGATCGTGCCGGAGCCGGGAACCGTCCTGCTCGTGGCGGGGCCGCTGACGGTGCTGGCGGCGGTTCGGCGGCGAACCGGGCGGTAGCGGCGCGCGGCCGGGGGGCCTGACCGCAGGCGCCCTTCATCGCGATCGATCAGTGCGGCGCCTCGCCCGCTTCCTGCTCCAAGCTTTTGTCGCGCCCTCGGCCAATTGCGCCGGGGGCGTCTTCGTTCTGGTCCTCGGCCATGACACCCGGCGACGGATGGCGACGCCGCCGCCGCTTGAACCGCGTAGGCTCTGAGAGTCGAAGCTGCCTCATGGGCGTGGGCAGATGCGAGTGAACGGACGCATGGGAGGAAGAATGACGACTCCGAACGAAATCCGTGGAAACGTCGCGACCAGCGGCACGAAGGGCGCGAGAGTCGACATGAAGCTCGAGATCGTCGTGATCCCGGTCTCCGATGTCGACCGCGCGAACGACTTCTATGGGAGGCTCGGGTGGCGGCTCGACGCCGACTTCGCCCACGCTGACGACTGGCGCGCGATCCAGTTCACGCCGCCTGGCTCCGGGTGCTCGGTCATCTTCGGCAAGAACGTCACCGCGGCGGCCCCCGGCTCTGCCCTGGGTCTGTATCTGGTCGTCTCCGACATCGAGGCCGCGCGCAAGGAGCTGCTGGGTCGCGGCATCCAGATCAGCGAGGTGTTCCACGGCGTGAGCGGCGCCTACGCCGGCACGGACGAGCCCTTTCTGTTCGGGCGGATCCGGATCAACGGTCCGGATGCCGAGCATGGCAGCTACCGCTCATTCGCGTCGTTCCGTGATCCGGACGGCAACGGCTGGCTCTTGCAGGAGGTGACGACGCGGCTTCCCGGTCGGGTCGACTCTGCGACGACGAGCTTCGCATCGGCGAGCGATCTGGCGAGCGCGCTTCGGCGAGCGGAGGCCGCCCACGGACAGCACGAGAAGCGAACCGGGCAGCGCGACGAGAACTGGCCCGACTGGTACGCCGCATACATGGTGGCGGAGCAGGCTGGCGGAGAACTGCCGCAATGAATCATCGATACGCGATTCGTGTCGCGCGCACGATGACGGAAGGCGGGGGCGATGAGGAGCGATTCGAGCCGCGAGGTCGTGATCCTCAGGATTGCCGGGAGCCTCCGCAAAGGCTCCGTCAACCGGGCGCTGCTCCGGGCGGCGGTCGACCTATGCCGACAGGGTGCGCGGATCGTGCCGCACGAGATCGGCGATCTGCCGCTCTACGACGCCGACATCGATGGCGATACGAAGCCCGAGC